>Ga0233437_1004316_pt1 | contig 16979 bp, 18 predicted proteins | sample SI_122_August201_FD_182714 | JGI IMG/M metagenome (GOLD analysis project Ga0233437, IMG submission 182714) | Seawater microbial communities from Saanich Inlet, British Columbia, Canada - SI_122_August2016_200_MG | ecosystem: Environmental > Aquatic > Marine > Inlet | place: Canada: British... | reverse complement strand
AATTTGCTGGTCTTCCTCGTACTCCAGGTGGTGATGTCAACCCGCTGCCAGGAAAGGCACAACTTGTCAACATAATGGGTGCTGAGCCGACAGTTGCATTGCCTGTTGCTGGTCTTCCCGAGCCTGAAGATGAATCGGAAGAAGATGACGAGACAGAGACACGAAAATGGCTGCGTCAACTAGAATTCCCGTGGCAGAATGGCAATGGTCACGCTAATAGACTTGACCTGCTATCGCAATAGTGAATATTCTGAGTAAAAGAGGGCGAATTGTGCAAAAGAACGCACAAGACAGCGGATTGGCAAAATGGCTTCAGTTCTGTGAGCGTCAATACCTCAAACTGCTTGACCGGCAGCCGCACAACAATAAAGTGGTCTGTGAATGCCAATGGCAAGGCAAACGTCCCGGTAATCCGCGAGGCGGGATAATCGAAGAGGAACGCTGAGAAGCGTCAATTAGTCAAATCAGTCGAGCACCTGTAATGCTCAGTCTCATATTTCTTGGGATTGGGCATTTTTGCGTTTAGAGGGTAACAAAATGGATCGCAAAGAATTCTTCGAACTGCTCAGTAAACGAGGCGGTCGCACAGGCGTTATGACGGCAGATCGATGGATGCGAGAAGTACAGGGCTGCCTTGACGGTGGAGTGTGCCCGATTAACTTCTTCGATGACAAATCCCCCGATGAATGGGCGACATGCCTGAAATCAGCAGAGAACAAGCTGACCTACACGAACGACAGGCTGCTTATTGACACAAAGGAAGTTGATACATCTGCGCGGGGCGATGGTGCGCTGATGAGGTTCCCGTGTGTCCTCACCACTTCCTCAAGAGACCGTGACGGTGATGTGCTTGAGACAAAGGGGGCTGATGTTGATGAGAATATGCCTCTCCTGTGGCAGCATATTTCAATTCAGCCGGTTGGTGGGTTCCATCGCAGACTGTCTCACACAGACGACGAATACCGGTGTTCGTGGAATGTTGCTGATACCGCCTTGGGGCATGACGTTGCGTCTCTGATTGAAGTCGGTGCCCTACGCATGTCGCACGGGTTCGAACCTGACTTCGAGCGCATGGAAGTTCTTGAAGACGGCGAAGGGTTCCTGTTCCCTGCGTTCAAGATATTTGAAGGTTCTGTTGTATCCATTCCCGCGAATGCTGAAGCGGTCATCGAAGGATACGAACGGCTGAAGTTCCATGAACCGATGGTTGAGAAGTTCTGCAAGGGGTTCTGGCAGTCTCGACCAGTACAGGGAGTTGGTATCGATGTTAAACCTGAGAGCGTCGACGAAGAACCTGTCACGAAATCTGTGGATGACGAATCTGACGTTGAAGCGATTGTCGAGACAACTCCGCAGTGTGGATGCAAAAAAGAACAAGAGGAAGAACTCGAAACCAAAGCACAGACATCCATGCCCCCAGTCATCGACAGTGTTGAAGGCTCATGGGAGTGGATCTCAAATAAACTTGAAGCGTCCTGCGAAGACTTCGTGAAAGAAGCTGGTGTCACAGACTCGCAGTACTTCATGGCGGCAAGCATTGTCGCGACTTACCCAGACACCGCTATTGTCTGCGTGATGAACTACAACCGACCGTACAGCGAGGATGAATGCTATCGGTGTGCGTGGGAACTGCAGGAAGGCGTTCCCATGTTTACCGGTGAACCAGCAGCGGTCGAAGTGGTGGCGGGTATTCGAGAACGTTTCACAGAGATTGTGATGACGAAAGGGCACATTAAGGACATCGAACCTGGGGAAGATGATTCCTCGGTCGAAGATAGCGTCACGAAAGGACGCGATTACGATGCGTGTGAACGGCAGCTCGTGGCAGCCGGTATTCACGAAAAAACGGAACGCCTACAGGAGACAGTCGAAACGCTGGTTGAGGAGATAAAGGCTCGCGAACCAGACGAATTGGCCCTGATTCTGCAGGCGGTGAATCAGGATCTTGTCTCTTAACTTCTAATGGAGGCGTTTGTTATGAACGAAGCAATTCGTAAACACATGGTCGAAAAGGGTTGGATTGGCTGCGATGCCTCTGATGAAGAGTTCGAGTCAATCCTGAGTGAAAAACTTGCTGAAGGAGAATTTGACGTCAAAGAGTACGCAAGTCTCCGCAAACAGCAGAACGAAGAGAAGGAGAACAAAATGGCGGATTTCGCAGATACGATCAAGTCTGCAGTTCAGGCTGGGATCGAGGCAGGAGTCTCCGCCGCGAAGGCTGTTGTCGCCGTCGAAGAAGACGAGCCTGAAGACGAGGTGTTTGAAGGCATGGGGCTGACGAAAGATCAGCAAGAAGCCTTGACCAAGAAGTTCGAAGCACGCGGCAAGAATCTTCCCAGTTCCGAAGAGATTGAAAAAGTCGCATCTCAAGGCGAAAGCGAGATTGGCGAAAAAGGTGCCAATATGCGTGTGAAGGCGGCGGTCGAGAAGTGGGACGATACCAAAACTGGTATGTACTACAAGAACCACCCGTACTTCAAGCAGGGTGCGCACGCCACGTACCGCGATGTGCCAATCAACCTGCCGACGCAACGACGCAAAGCGATGGCGGCGGTGTGGATCAAGTTCAACGCCTTCCCAGAGTGGATGACCGAGCATGATGAAAAGGTCATGCAGCACATTCTGGCGACCGAGAAGTTCTACGTGGCACACGAACAGCATCCTCGACTGCTGCGTGAGGACGAACGTTCGAAGATGTGGCGACCCTACTCAAAGGGATTCTCCAAAGCGACGATCCTGTACGACGATGCCACTTCTGGCGGTCAGGAAGCTGTGCCTGAGTTCTTCGATACGGACTTCATCCTCTATCCGATCTTGGACGAGGAAAAAATTCCGTCGTACTGCAACATTGTCGATGTTCCTCGCGGTTCAAGCGCTGAGACGTTCACTCTCGGAAACTTGACGCTTACGTGGAACACAGCGGAAGGTACTGGGGTCACGAAGTTCACGACCGATGCCCTGATTGCTGATCACGCGACAACGTTCTTCAACGTCGCAGGATTTGTGAACTACGGACGCGATTGGGAAGCGGACGCCGTTCCTGGAATGGCTGATGCGTTGGCGAACGAGTGGCAGAAGGCGATGATCCTCGAACTCGGTAAGGTGATCGCAGCCGGTAATGGAACGACCCAGCCGACTGGTATCACCAACACCTCGGGTATCGGTGACGTTACGCCATCCACGCCAACGTCAGGACCAATCGCACGTAGCGATACGACGGGCTTGATCTTCGGCGTCAACAAGAAGTACCGTAACGCTGGCGGACGCAACACTGCTGTCTTCCTGATGACCGACACCAGTTATCGCCGGTGCATGGACATCGAAGTTGGTGCCGCCGATGCACGTCGTGTGCTTGAAGGTGATGTCGCCCGATACGAGATCGAAGGCTACAAGGTCTTGATCGAGGAAGAGGGTCTCAGCAACAGTGATGGACTGTTCGGTCAGATGCAGGGATACCGGCTGTACCGTCGTCAAGGCGGTCAGATCATCACGGAAGATCGTGGCGATACTCTCGTCCGATCGAATTCCAAGCTGATCGGTATTCGTGGTCGGTTCGGCGGAAAACCTGACTTGGCAGCATACTTCGCTGCAATTGGTGCATGGCCTTCGTAGGCAACTGCTCAGAATAACGTCGACTGGGAGAAGAGTGGTCCTCTTTTCTCGGTCGGCTGTTTGTTAAACTTTGTGGTATCGCGAGTTGCCCCTCGTGAACCTCCTGTTCCGGGCTTGTCGGATTTCCACCCGGCAAGCCTGTTTTTGATAGTGGAAAATGATAGAGGAGCATGGAAATGGCAGGAAAAGAGAAGATTGACGTTGTCCTTAACGTCAGGAAGGGTGGGCGAAATGTCACCTTTGGTCCCACTCTCATGGCACTTGATGGTGAAGTGAGGATGGAGGACATCAGGGGGAACATTCCAGCCGTCATGAATATGATTGGCGGAACGGTTCCTGGGCATCAGATTCAGGTCGACTTGAAAAGACGGTTCGTTCGTTTTGTGCATCGTCTTTTGCTTCCTGAGAACGAGAAGTTGTGGAAACAGATTCAGAGCTACGACGGCAGTGAGTTGATCCGTTGGCGGAAGATCGGCGAGCTTCCTGAAGTGGTAGAGCACAATGTCGCCGAAACCGAATGGCCAACATGGCTGTTTCACATTCGGAAGGGGATCGACATTGGCGCCTATCATACGGTGACGTCTGTTGAGTTTCCTGGGTACAAGGATATCTTCGCACTCGGGTTCCCGATCAAGATGGGAACAGATGAGACGAATCAGCCTCGCCGGGATGATCCCAAGAAGAACATCGGATGGCTGTATCCGGATGAGTTTGATCAGCATCTGCAACGTTCCGATCCGGACACAGACCACGCACTGGCGCACGCCGTAAACCGCACATAAGGAACACGAACATGGCTAAGAAGAAAGCCGCGAAAAAGAAGCCTGCTGTGGCGAAAACTGAAGAAACCACGCCTGTAGCTGAAGCTGAGACAATGCCTGTCGCAGAGGTGAATACCGACAGTGCATGGGACGCGATGGCTAACACCGATGAGGTGACATTGCCGCCTGAAGAGGCTGTGAAGCCGCCTGACCCACCGCAACTTGTGGTGCCGAAGTTTGAAGAGGCTGCCCCTATTGGTGCTGAGCCAGTTGTTTCTGAGTCAATATTGATGCCTGATTCGGTGGTAAGCGGACAAGGTTACGAACGCATGCTTCGTGAGTCTCAGGACAAGCCTACGGATCGCGTTAAGGTTCTCATTCAGCGAGAAGGCTTGCGGACACCGGTTGCCGAAGCGGCAGCTAAGATCGGGATTGAGATTTCCGGTTTTGTTCTGAAACCGAAGCAGCCTGTTGAAGTGCTGATGCGCCGAGTAGTCGAGTGATTGAGAGACCTGATGCGAATTCTTGTGGTTTACAGCGATTCACCTAAATGGATGAAGATGCATTGGATGGTCAATGCACTTCGCTCATGTGGGAATGATGTGCTGGAAACGCATGACGCAGCAGGATTACAAAAGCATGAGGCTGATGTTGATTGTGTGCTGTTTCAGCACAAGGGCGTCATTCGTTGGGCAACTCTCAAGGATATTGCCGCAAAACGAACGGCAATTTGGGTTCAAGTGTGGTTCGACTTGATTGCACTGGACCCGAAAGTGTCGCTTGTTAAGCAGCATCTGTTCGAAAGAAACGCAGATATTCTTCGCGAGATGGATCTAGTATTCGTGAAGGAACACAGTCTGCTGAAGGAATATTGGGCTGCCGGCGTTCGTGCTGTGTGGCTTGATCAGGGAGTACCCGCAACCATCGCTTCAATGCGTAGCGATGATATTGATAGGCGCGTTAAATGTGACGTGCTCCTCTGGGGTCAGGGACGGCCCCACTATTCTTCAAGGCATGCTGATGTTGAAGCGTTGATTGACAAAGGCTATTCCGTGCAGTGGATTGACGGACGCAATACTCGTGCCAAATGTCTACCACGGGCAAAACCAGAGGATTTGGTGCAACAAGGGTTCAGTTCTCGTGCCATGTTGGCTGTTGGTAGGCGGAATGACGTTGCAGGATATGTCAGTGATGCGTATTGGCTTGCTGTAGCCACAGGTCGTCCGGTACTGAAACGGAATGAATGTATCGGCACACCTGGGTTATGTCTTGCGTATCAGGATAGGTGCGAACTACTATCAAAGATGGCGTGGGTTGTTGATAACCCGGATTTGTCAAGTGAACTCGGTCGGAACGCAAAGCAATGGCTTATCGATCACAACACAATGGAACTGAATGCAGAACGTCTTGTCCGGTGTGTCACGGAACTGGCACGGTCGTCTCGGAAAAAGGACAGAAAGACGGTAGCAGTAAGCGTGTGAAAACGGCGTGTATTTATTGCCGTGGAACTGTCGTCGAGCGTTTGGTAAGGAAAACTGCTCATGGCTCTGTCTCAAATCATCAGTGATGCTGATATCGAAGCGATCATCGGCAAGCAGAAGGATACTGGGCGGACCAGGATGCGTGCTATCCGTACGCAGGTAGAGAATGCGGCTCGGCGATTTGTCAGACACAACATTACTCAGCCGAGCAGTGACTACATTGAGATTCACCCGATCCGACGCGGGACTGGTCATGTTGCTGTTACAGAGTATCACGACGTTGTAGGTGATAAGGTCGTTTCGTCAGTGGCATCGAACCGAAGATCGAAGATTCGGCTACGTCAGAAGTTCGCCAGAAGCATTACGAATGTATGGGAAGACCTGAATGCAGAGTTTGGCAATGGGTCAAGCGATTTTAGTACATCCACCTTGCTAACATCTGGGACAGACTACGGTCTTCAGTGGGATGCTTCAGAAGCAGGGATTGCTGAGAGTAGTATGCTGATTCGTCACAACCGCTGGTGGCCAAGCAAACCGGGAACAGTGAAGGTTCAATACAATGCAGGTCTGACTGCCGCTGAACTTGCAGATGAATACCTATGGGTGAAGCAGGCGTTGATCGAGGAAGTGGCACAGAGGTTTTACTATCATCACAGCCAGGCTGAGACAACATTTGGGCAAACCACAGGGGCACCGCAGAAAGAACAATCAATCCCAGGCGATTTTAAGGAAACGTTCGATACAACGACGACGAACCTGATGCTGCTGAATCAACTGTCACCGCGAACAATGCGGCAACTCATGCCACTGAAGCATAACTTGGTAGGGGTGTAACATGGATGGTCTCCTGAGACCGCGAGAGATCACGATTGAGAGGCTTGACGACTCAGCCGGGCAGAATGCTGTCGGTGAAGTCGTTATCACCTACACGATCTCTGCGAGAGCTTCGGATGGCGTACCATACCGGATTGATGGGCGTCCGACAGTGATGACTTCGCAACAGAAGATTGCATTTGGTGTTGCTGCAACTTCGGTAGGATGGATAATCAGAAGCGAGACAAACCCGAAAGTCGATGGTCGGGATCAGATGACATGGACTGATGCAGATGCCGTAGAGCACACGGCGAGAGTGCTGCAAAAGAGTCATCGAAAAGGAGAGGCGAGTAAAGTGTGGCGAACGGTCACGATTGAAGACGGAACATCAGTATGAACTACTGCGTGAAGATGAGCGCGATTGAATCGTTCCTTAGCGAAGTTGAACGGCAGAAGCCGAATGAGGTTCGAGTTGAGGCGAAGTCACAGGAGGTCAATGACGGGGCGGATTCAGTATTCCTTGTCGCTGGTTTTATCAGTGAGGCGTTGTACGAACTTCAACTGTATTGCGGGAACAATTTCAGAAAGTCAAAACAGGAAGGGACTGATAAGTTTCGTGAACTGCTAGCAGCCATTAAGGAAAAGGCGAAAGAACTCGACATTCCGGTGTATGAAGGACGAATCGAGGTGTTTTAATGGGTCATGTTCGGTGGATGGGACCATCTGTCATTAACAGGGTTAGAGCTTCTGTTGATCGCAGTCTGCTTGAGATAGCGAAGGTTATCGAATCAGAAGCAGCGAGGATGGTGAGTACACCGCAAGAACCTGCCCCACACACAACCGCACCAGAGGGACATCCACCCAAGATGCGTGAAGGAGATTTACACCGTGGCTATTGGAGTGGTACTGTATCAACAAATGTCGCACGAGTTGGGAACAGCGAAAAACACGCACTATTCACCGAGCTTGGAACTGCGTCATACCACACCCAGCCAAGTGATGACATGTCGGGCGGACTTGATCATGTAGGAGGATCACCCTGGATAGAGTCAAAAGGCAATTATCCGATGCGGTGGATCTGGTGGGGTACTGACTTTGAGATTGAGAAGAATCGCGTTAAAGGGCAATTACCTCGTCCGGTGCTGGTTCCAGCGGCAAAGGCATCGCGTGAGGAAGCAATAGCGATCCTGAAGAAGAATAGCATAGCATGACTCTTGAACTAAAAAAGGCGATCATAACTCGTTGGGCTGATGCAGGTCTCAATTCGTCGTTGGGCAAACTGTATCCAGCCGGTGGGGATAAATCGACCTCAGAGATTCTTCAGGATGTTGTGAGATCAAGGGAAGTGTTTGGGGCTGAACCAGAGAAGGTAATGCCTCGCTTTGAATACGTTGCACTGATGCCTGACAGTGAGTATGTCACACCGATGTCTCAGGCACATACGTCAAACTTCAGGATTCACTTATACGAAACAAGCGACTTGTCCGTGGGAAACGATATGAGGACAATTCGCTCAGCGTTTAACCGTGCTCAGGAAGCTACGGTTACAAACAGGATGAAGTTCACCAACGGTGATAAACTCATTAAGGTGACTTACACTGGGGCAACATCGCACCGTGTCGGACACAACGTCCATATGGGTGTTGTGAATTTCTTTGTTCGATGGTTGGAGTCGGCACTTGCGCCGTCTTAGATGTGAAAGGTGTGAATTATGACTTGCCCAAATGGTTTGTCGGGTCAAGACGGCAGGGTGCTTGTAGGTTCCTGTAACTTGTCGGAACTCACGGCATGGGATCTTGACATTGACGCGAATGTTCAACAGTGGTTCCCGGCATCTGCCGGTGGATGGGCGAAAGCGATTGCCGGTCCAAAGTCTGGCAGTGGTTCGTTTACCGTCGCGGTTAGTGACGAGGACACCACCCAGGAGAACTTCTCTGAAGGTGATTGCGTCACTCTGTATCTGTATCACAATACGGATGGGTCAGTGCAGCATTCCGGAAGTGCTGTTATTTCCGGTGTCAGTACTGGTGCCGACCTGAGTGGTCCGGTTCAGATGATGACGTACCGATTTACGACAACGGGTGCGTGGACGCATACCGGATTCTAAATGAAACCTGTGTTGAGGAGCACAACTTATGCAAGGGCTTTCAAGGTCACTTGGTGTCGGAGGCACCATTACTCTCTGCGGTCAAAAGTTTCGAGCGAATGCACGAATTCTTCGCAACTATGCTGAAGCAGAAGCGGAAGTTATTTCTCGGCGGGGTGATCCTGCCGAGATGCTTTCGTCTCAGGCTAACAAGCTGCAAGAGTTCAACACTCGCCCGTTTTTGAACAAACTGACCGAGATTGCGAAGCGATTGTCGGAAGAGAAGAAGTGGGGCGAGAGTGCCAAATCGGCGGTTGATACTCTGTTGAAGATCGCTGAAAAGGAACTGAATCAGACGCCGTACTTTGAAAGTCTGATGGCGATGGCTTTTGACGAAGCAAGACGCTGGTCAGGAGCATCGCTGCCTGAATTGGATACGTTTCTTCGTGATACATGGGCAGGTCAAAGCATGAGGCTTTGGTTTGCTATTCGCGAACAAGATGATCGGTTCTATTCGCAAGAGGAAATTGCTGAACTGTTCTCTGACGAATTGGAATCGCGGATGAACGAAGAAAATGCACAAGGACGTGTTCAAGATTTGTACGCTGAGATTGAAGCGGCGATAACACAATCAGAAGGCACGGATGCGTTGGGAAACTCGAATGGCTCGTCGTCACAATCCTCTCAGGAGACGGAGGCGAGCGAGAAGAATCAGTCAACTGGGACTTCCGACTAAGGGAGTTCATGCTTCATTTGAACATGACCCCTGAAACGATCTCAAAACTAACTCTCAGACAACTCTGGATGTTGGCAGCGAAGGAGACGGAAGTCAAAAAGTGGATTGAAGCGAAGGGCGAAGGTTCCATTCAATTCGTGCGTTTCAAGCGCCAGCAGATGCAGGAAGAACGGAACAAGATGATTCGCCGGTTATGTCGTGGTGGCTGGAACGCGCCGTTGGAGTTAGAGCGGCGAGCGAGGTAAACGAATGGGAATCCGCTTAGCCGAAGTCTTCATCGATATCCGAGCCAACGACAAGGACGCCCTTGATAAGATCAAGCGGTTGCATCGTCAATTGGATGCGCTCTCTAGGCGTGGCTCTGTCATTAGTCTTGGTGGTGTTGGCGGAACTGTTTTAGGTGGTGGCGGGTCAGCACCAAACGTCAATGTGCTCGGTTCATCTAAACTTGGCGCAAAGAGCAAGACAAATCGCATTGTGCCGCAAGCATCGACAACCGGATCATCAAGTATTTTCACGCACGATATCGCAGATGTGCGTGAACTTGAACGGCGGCGGAAAGGGGCTTTTTCCGAAAGTGCGGTCACGCGAACCGTAGTTCCTCAAGGTGGAGCCAAAGGTGGTTCAGTTTCTGCATCAGGTGGTGCGGCTGCTCCGATGCCACCATCACCAGGAGCACGTCGGGCTACAGGCGGATATGGGTTTGCTGCTGGGTCTGCCACGGCAGGTGGCGGTGGTGGTAGAGTTACTTCCGCTGGTGGATTGGGCGGTGGGTATGGAAGCCAAGGTGCAGTTCCTCCCGCAGGTGGATATAGGTTTGCTGCTGGAGCTGCACCTGTCGGTGGCGGTGGCGGAAGAGTGACACCTGCCGGTCCAGGAGGACCAGGATATGGCTTCGTTGGTGGCGGCGGTGGAGGTACAGGAGGGGGAAGTCGTCCTGTAGGAGGTGGAGGTGCTGCACCATATTCAGGATTTAGTGGGGGAACCGGGACAAGCCGATTCGGTTCGATGTTCTATGGCGGTGGAGTCGGTGGTTTCGCTAGAGGCTCAATGCAGATCGGTATGGGCATCATGGGTGCCCGTGCTGGCATGGCTGCGATCAGTGCCCCCGGTAGAGCAATGTCGACTTACGCTGATTTTGAGCGATCTCAGATTGCGACCGGCGTTTTGCTGAAGAATGTCGGCGCAACCACGTCTGAACTACAGAAGGCTGAGAAGGCATCCCGCAAGTTTGGTCTGACGACGATCTTCACAGCCACTGAATCGCAGAAAGAGTTACAGACTCTGATTCGACGTGGCAAAGGTGCAAGCGATTCTATCGACATCCTGAACAATTCGATCAACCTTGCTACAGCCACTGATCGCGGATTGGGTGAATCGGTTCAACTGACCGTCACGACACTTGAAGCGTTCAATATGGCTGCTTCCGAATCGGTTCGTGTTGTAGACATGTTGACGCAAGCATCGAATACAACAGCCCTGGACCTTCCCGATCTTGCTGCGGGTCTGAAGTATGTTGCTCCGAGCGCACAGCAATTAGGTGTGGAACTTGAAACAGTTGTTGCATTGCTTGGTACTGCGAGGGAAAAAGGGCAGGAAACAACACAAGCCGCCCGTGGTTTACGTCAGATATTCCGATCACTAGCACGCGAAGATGTGCAAAAAGCATTTGCTGGAATTGGTGTGGCGATCAAGGAAAATGGGCAACTCCGCGATCCCGGAAAGATCTTCAAGGACTTCCAGCAAGCGATGGCTGGTCAAGGGATGGCTAGGGAAGAGTTCTTAGGCAAGAACTTCCGTGCGAATGCAATGGGAACATTTGGCGTCATTGCAGATGGTATCGATATCTTCGATCGGATCAGCGAGTCGATGGGCAATCTCGGCAGTGCTGAAGACCAATCAACTGAAAAGATGAAAGGCTTGTGGAACCAGACGAAATTGCTCATATCGGCAGTTGATGATTTATCCATTTCGTTTGGTGAGTTTGTATCCGGTCCTGGAAAGAGCATCGTTGGTGTTCTAGCTGACATGGCTCGTGGTGCGGGAGATGCGTTCAAGGGAATGAATGCACTGAAAGGTGCTATATTTGGTGTTGGCGATGGCGATGGCGATGGACAAGGCGGTGGATTCGCTAGAACCGCAACGGAGATTGGTACTGTATCAGCCCTGTCGTTAGCTGCGGGTGCTATTGGCAAAAAGGCTCTTGGCAGACCACGAAACGTTGCGAGAGTGTTCGGACGTGGTGGCGCTGGAATGGCCACGGAATATATGCGGCGTGGTGCCACAAAAGCTGCCAACTCGCTCCTCACATTGGGTGGTATCGTTAGTCCATTGACTGCTGCTCTATCTGCTCTTACGGGAGTGTCTTTAACGCTGATAAACGAGTGGAGTAAAGCTAGAGCTGATATTGCATCCAAGAGAGAAGAAGGCTATCGATTAGATCAAGCTAATAAAGCCAGACGAAAAATCCAGGAAACACTGGAAGGGAAATATGGCGATCGAGACATTCCCCTGCAGGATCAAATCAACGCACGTCGTGAGTTAATTCAATCCTATGATGAGGATATTCGCAAAGGCAAAGACGCACCGAACATCAGGAGAGAACTTGAAAATGATATAAAGCAGATGGCGGATGTTGCCAAAACGCTTGGAGAGGAAGTTGATACTGGAGGTATTGGAGACAAAAAAAGGAACGTATCATTCTTGGACCCAATGTCATACTGGGAACAAATACAGAAAGGCGTGCTTGAAGGCAAAGGTGCAGGAGAGTTCGATTCAGTCACAGGATCGATTGATACCCAAACAAATGTGCTTGGAGATAAACTGGATGAGATCAAAAATATAATTGCTGGAGTAGAGAAACCGATCGATAGGGGTTTTGTTGAGCAATTCCTTATCGATTTACGTGATGGTTGGAAAGCTTTGGGTGGCGCTGGTGTTGGCACTACAGGACTTGGTGTTGGCGCTGGTGTCGGTTCATCAGGATTTAGCGTTGGCACAGATGTTGGCTCAGCGATGAGCAATCTGTGGTACGAGATGACTACGTCGCCCAAGGACAAAGCAAAATCTGCTGGGGCATCAGAGAAAGCATTTCAGACAGGCGGCATGGTTGGTGGTGCAAGTTATCCCCCAGACAGTCAATGGATACGGGCTTCCGGCAATGAAGCAGTTGTCACCCCAGCACAGCGAATGATGATGGCTCATACCGCACGCATGAGCGAAAATCAACTGTTTGGCGGGGCTGGCGTTCCTGGGTTTGGGGGGAATACTCCTAAGTTTCAACATGGTGGTTTGGTTGGCAGACCATCGCTAGAGCAAGCACTGAGAAGGTATCCTGGCGCTGCATCTGCAATGGGTCGAAGCGTCGGTGGAAGACCATCATTGGCTACTGCAATGGGGCGTCATGCTGGTGCGCACGGTGCAATGACGCGATCAGCGAGTGATGTATGGTCACGCCATCCAGGTGCTGCAGCGATTATGTCTCGCGATGTTGGAGGAAGACCATCACTTGATGATGTTCTTAGTCGTCATCCAGGTGCTGCGGCGACATTGGGGCGTAATTCGGGTGGTGCAATTACCACTGCTACATCCGCACAAAATGTTGGGGCGCGTTGGAAAAAAGGTTCTCGCGTGTCTAGAAGTGATATCCATAAAGGGTATGGTGATTCGCTTGCACATTGGTCTGACAAGGCAGGGAAATTCATGAGGATCGGTGCGCCTGGATCATTGGATCATGTAACAAGACGCAATATTGATCCCACGCATAAGTTTCATCCAGGGTATGGAACTGACGATCCAGCAGATGTTGAACGAAGGGCTGCGATAGGAATGACTGGCGGTCCTATTTCAGGAAAGACTGGAAAGCGAGCACTGTTGGCACCACATATCCCTGCTGGACCTGTCGAGCTTACGGGGAAACACGAGCGAGCAAGTCACCCTCGTGGGATAATGCGCATTGGTCCTTCTGGTTCATTGGCAGATGTTGAGCCATTCAAGCCTGTGAGAACTTCGAAGATTGATTTAATGGAGCGTGCGGCACGATTCAGTAGAAGCCGAGCACGTATAGAACCAATTACAATTAGAGGCAAAGCTGGGGCAAAAACCACACCGAGCGAAATGCAGGAGCGTCTCTTACGGCTTGGTAGTCCAGAATATCGAAAAACCCAACTAAGGCGTGAGCGGAGATCGTCTGCATTGCAAAAGATGCTGGATATGGGTGTGCGTGACACAAATCGTCGTACATCCATGCGTCGAGGTGGTGGTGGCATGGGTGGCGGTCCTCAGGCTACACCTTGGATGCCAATGCTAGCACCATCGGAAACTCAGATGCAGGCGGTTGCAGCAGGCGGCGGAATGGGTGGTCTCGCATCAGGTGGAATGGCTGGTATGGGATCAGGGATGGGACAGGGAACTATTCCCGTGGTTGTAACTAATCTTGGAACCCTCGTTGATATTAACGGTCGTCAATTAAATGCGATGGACCGATTTCAGAGTCTCGGACGATTAGCGTGAGGTTGAATACATGTCTTGCACTGATGTAGCAGCAATTGAGGCGGGTTTCCCCCAATTCGATGTTGATGTATTCACGGGCAGAGCGATCGTTCGTGAGCGGTGGAAGGTGCCGAACGCGAGCTGGATATCGTTCTTTGCTAATTTGTTTCCGTCTACGACCATACCAGGCACAACAATCATCTCCGCACTTGGTGGTGTGTGGGATATGAATCCTGCATTCCGTGTCAGCAACGTGCATATTGAGCCATACGGTGGTGGTTCTAGCTTGACTGATAGCAATTCATCATATTTCGGATACGGCGTCGGTCCCGTCTATTCGTTTTGGACGTTCGACATCACGTATGAGATACCAGAATGGAGCGATGTTGCCGGTAGTGGTGGCGACCCGATCCCATACATTAAACACGACTGGCAGATCGGCACTCGGCTGATTGCTGTTCCCGAGGCAAGTTGGAAGTGGATATCGGCTGCTGAAAGTGATCCTGATATCGCAGGGGAAACTCTCGACATTGGAATTCAGCACAGTGTTACAACGCATGTGTTGACATGGCCAAAGATTCTGAATCCGCCATTTGCTAATATCCGTACGCTGCAGAGCAACTTGAATAACGCAGCGATTACATGGAGAACAGGCACTGCTGCAACGGAAACATTGCTATTTCGCGGGGCTGATGTATCAGAAGAAGACCAATACGGTATGCGCGTTTATCAAATGCGATACTTCTTCGAGGAAGCAGTTGGTCGGAAAGATGCGCTCACTGGAGATCCGGCAGGTTGGAATCATTTCTGGCGGGATGATGGGGCAAAAGCAGGATGGTACAAGGCTGAGAACAAGAATCCGACATCAGGCAATACAAATGCATTCGGCACAGCGAGTTTTGATAGTCTCTTCGGTTTGTGATGGAGATTTGCGATGACAATAGATCGACCGCAGATGCCGCAACGGAGAGGTGATTTCATCCGGCATCAGGATGTCAATCAATTCCAACGAGGAACTCGCATCGCCAACGCTGGCACAGGGAGCCAGGAGCAGTTATCAGGTCTAGGTCGTCATGCGATCCCAAATCTTGACCGAAAGATGTTCAAGATGTTCATTCTTGATGATGATCTTACCGCAGCGACTGCCCCTCTTACAGGTGCAACACAAGCTACCGCGACGGTTTTGATCCCAGACCCAGATGAACAAGCGACAGATACTGTTCCGCAGGATCTGGTAGAGTCAGATCAGCAGATTGAAGTTGTCAATCGTGACCCAGACACAAGCGGTGATGCAGAAACGCTTGGTATGGCTATTTGGCTAAACAACGAGTGGCTTGTGTTGTCTCTTGGCTGTTCTGCAATCTCTGTTTCAGCAGCATAGGGAGCGGATTCATGATCATTCGCCCGAATGGCTGTAGGTGCTTTTGTGAAGACGTATCAGAAGTTTCTGTATCTGAAACATCCGAGCTTTCATTGTTGTCGACACCGGGTGCATCTACGTGTCTTGACTTGTATTGCGAAACAGTTCCTCGCTTTTGGTCATTCGAATTAACAACGATCACAAACGCTTATTTTTGCCCAGACTGTCTTTTGCTGAATAGGGAATTTCTCCTTGAGTTTGACGATGCAGATAGTGACAGATGGGTTGATACTACAGATAGCATCACAACACTGTCGTGCTCGCTGGGAGTGGGTAAGATGTTTTTGAATATCAGACTCGATCAATCTGATTGCATCACGCCATCTCTTCAGAGTATGCGCCAATACGAACTAGCATTGACGAGTTGGGAATGCCTGAGCAGCAATATTATGAATGATAGCGGTGACCTTAATTACAAATGTGGTGGATGGCCTAGCACGATAACAGTTGAGCCTGCATAGCATGCGAGAATTGCCACAGTGTTATCACAGAGGCGACCAAGACATATCCGGACGATTTGCGTGCAGCAGTAACATGCTGATCAGAAATCGGGGAACAGTATCTCGCAAAACATGCGAAGAATGCCCATATGCTGACATCCCTGATCTTGAAACAGTCAACGGGCTTCTTGGTAAACCCAGACGGCGCCAACGAGAAGGGAAATGTGGCTGTTCTGAATTGCCACCAAAGCGTAGCACCAAAGATATAAAATGGGCTTGTGGTGTTACGATGTGCTCCCGAAACATAGATGTGCAAGCAGCAAGCACAAATTCTCTACATGCGGCAGGATGGGACAATGTTATCGCATCTGTTGAACCTGGGACTTCACATGTTGCCAAGTTTGGCACCAAGTGGTTCGAGCATGATGGTGATAGTGGCGGATTCTCCAATTTCATAAATCTGTTGTCATTATTGCTTGATTTGTTTCCTGATGCAGATGCTATTCATTGTGTCCAAGATGACACAATTTTTGCTGCTGGGTGCCGCGAATACTTAGATCAGGCTTTGTGGCCATCAGTAAATACCGGATGTGTCAGTCTCTACACCGCATCACATTACGCCGACTACCCAAGCGAGAATGGATGGATCAATCTGTCAAAGCACAACCGCAAGGATCACGGAGTGTGGGGAGCCTGTTCGTTGATCTTCCCCCGTTACATTGCCGAAGAACTCGTACGTAATGGGCGACAGCGAAAACGTAAGGCGGGTATCGACATCTGGGTGAGCCGCCAGATTATCTATCAGATGAAATTAGATTATTGGTGTGCTTCTCCATCACTTGCTCAGCATATCGGGTATGATTCACCCATGAAGCATGGTGCTGCAACAGGAAAACGTCGTGCTGCTGACTTTTCTCCCAAGGAAGCCTTCATCATTCAGACAGGTGTCAGCCTTGATAATTCTCGTCATTTCCGTGAGCAAGCAGTACGGCGTGAAGCAATCAAGAAGAGGCGTAACATCCCACGCAGGAAAAGTCGCAGGCTATGAAACTTGCGGGAATTGCGGTTAGTTGGTTGTGGCGTATAGGAGAGGTGAATGAGTTTATCCGGTCCTGGAACACACCTAAAAAGAATGCTGT
>Ga0233437_1004315_pt1 | contig 16979 bp, 19 predicted proteins | sample SI_122_August201_FD_182714 | JGI IMG/M metagenome (GOLD analysis project Ga0233437, IMG submission 182714) | Seawater microbial communities from Saanich Inlet, British Columbia, Canada - SI_122_August2016_200_MG | ecosystem: Environmental > Aquatic > Marine > Inlet | place: Canada: British... | reverse complement strand
TGTGGCCTGGCTGATTTATGCCCACAGCCCCAAGAGCCAGGGGATTGCAGCGCCGGTGATGTTCGCCCTGCGGCGTGTGCAGCAGGGACGCGCCGTTCCCGCCGAAGCCAGTCTGTACCAGAAATATTCCCCCCAGGATATCTTCAGCTTCCTGACGAATTACCCAACCGGTGGGGTGTGGGACAAGCTGCTGCCGAAGGATTCAGCCCGGCGCGCCATCCTGGCACAGCGCCTGTTTGGGACCCGGGTCTAATGACCACCGGAGAAAAACGGACACCATGCAAACACCCATGCCTATGCCCATCAAACCTGAAGGCGCCAATCTGGTGATCCTGTCCGGCTGGCTGTTCATCGAGCAGGTGCTGGAAATCCCCCTGAGCGGACGATTGGAGCGCGCCTTGAAATGCGTGATTATGAACAAGCGCCCACCGGCCAATCCACGCCAGCTCTCCGAGAAACATCTCGCCCAGGGCCATGCCGCCATTTTGACCGGCAAAGCTATGGAAATCGTTCTGGACTGGGCCAAAATGCAGAGCAGCCTGCCGCGAGTGGTGGTGCAGGGGCCGCTGCGCAAAGTCCGCCACAGCGCTGTGGATCAATCGATCATCGATGTTAAATATCTCGATCTACTGGATGGCATCGCCGATCCCATGCGCCTGCCGGTGGAGCGGGTGGTTGCGCCTGTCGCTTACGAGTAGCCCCCGTGGCCTCGTGGCCTGGCGCCCGCCACCCCGGCCGGGCAATTCTGCCCGCCGCTTGTCCCCTGCGGGACGGCGTGGCAAGCGCGGCGGCCTCCATAGGCCCGGTGCAGGTTTCGCACAGTCTGCAACCGCCGGATATGGTTTGGGAATGCGATGATCGTCTTGGTGCGTGTGGATCCTGCCAAAAACGTCAATCGCTGGTATGCGGTGGGCGTTCAGCCGACGCTGTTTTGCCCGCACGCCGTGCTGTGTGGCTGGGGACGACGCGGTAGCGCCTATACCCGCTGGCGCATCATTCCGGCGGAGAGCCGTGTCCAGGCGGACGAGATAGCTGAAAAAATTGTGGCGGCCAAGAAAAAGAAAGGCTACCAGGTTTTCAACGTCACGCAACAGAGAGAATGAGATGAGCACATACCGAAAACAAGTTGGTTATGATTTACAGAATAGCGGCCCACTCCATGGACCGCACAGCACGATGACCCCCCGAGTCCATATCGAAGATGATGCATCGGGCCAAGTCCGGATAGATTACTATTTCCCGGCTGGCTTCGATCGCAGAGAGGGCAAAGAGCGCATACTTTTCGTGGTGAGGTCACGCAAGGTACTCTGGGTTATGGGGAGGGACGCGCAGCGCGCGGCCCGGCGTGTTGGCATCCATTTGCCGGAAGGTGGTGAGCGGGAAATTGTACTCGCATGCCCAATGCGCATGTCAAGGGATCGAAAAATTCTGGGGGATGACCCCAGACTTCCAGTGATCGTATTTTCATTCCCGAGATCGATGCCCCCTCATGCAGCACTCCAGACCTATGAGCAAGCGTGTCAAAAACTGGGCCATATCCCACCCATCGAGTTGCTCACCGCCGTGCTGGCCGTCGCCGCGGACCGCCTTAAGAAAAAGAAACGACCGTATCTGATCGTCACGGAAATGTACACGGAAATTGCTGCCGTCTGGGTAGCCAAGGGTGTTTTCACTCCCGCAGTGAACCCCAGTGCGTATTGGCCTTCGTCAGCACTGGATACCTTTGCCGATCAGTTTGCCAGAGCGCTTTTTACGGCTGCATTCTCGGGCAATTCCGAGACGGAATTGAAGACGCTCATGGAACATTCTTTTTCACAATTTCAAGCCGTGTCCGATATGGCCTATCTTTGTTATGCATTGGGCGATGTGCTGGCAAGCGAGCGTTTTGCCCGTTGGCTTGCTATGCACCTCGCCACAACCCAGGTGGAGATGGACGCTGTCTTCACCTTCCACAATAGTACCGTCCAGCTTGCATTAGGAGGTCTGGGACTATCGGCGTTGGGGGTTACTCTCCGTAGTGATGGCCGATTTATCATCGAGATTCGTGGCAGGCAATATGCGGTGGGGAGTAACGCTCTGCCCTGGGAGCAATTTCTGGAAGTAGCCCTTTTGTCCGATAGAGGCCTGTACGCTTTCACGCGGGGCAAGTATCTTCCCGGCAGCCAATTGACCATCGAGAGAGCCTGGTCATCTTTGGAAGGCGATTCGTTTTCGATCGATGATGTTCCCACGATGACCTGGGACGAAGCCAAACCCTGGGCGGACACCCTGCTGGCCGATGCACAAGAAAATGCGGCCTATACCCCGTCGGGTTTCTACCGCATTATCCTGCCCGAGAATTCGTTGCTGCGTCCCTGGGGCGTGTCCGGCATCTCGCTCTGGGTCGAGGATGGCCTGGAGCAGATTTGGGTGGGACTGGTTTCCGAGAATACACTGGGAGCGGTATTTCGCTGGCAGCCCGAGCGCTGCTATCCCTTTTCTCCCCTGGTAGTGCCTGCCAGCATCGCCGGATTTGTCCATCTTCATCTGGCGGCGCTGTGGCGGGATCTGCGCGTGGTGGGGAAGGAAGTCCTGGTCGATGAAAAAACCTTCCGGCAGCCGCGGGAGAATTGGGCAACCGGGGGTGGTCCGTCGCATCCGAAAAACGGGCGCAGGGCGCGTAAAATGCCACGAACCCGCCTGAGCGGGGCGCGCTATTGGGGATCGTATGCCACGCAAAAACGAATTGAGCAAGCCGCGCACCGCATTGATGGGCATAAGCGTCACTTGCCGGAAGGGCGCAAAGCCAGCGCATCGGCCAGGGCGCTGGCGCGGGAACACTATATTCTCCTGCCGGAAGATGGACGCATCACCTACGTGCGCCCGCATATCAAGGGCAAGGACAGGGATGCGGAGGGTTTCCCGGAAGCGGAACGCCCTGTGGACGCTCTGGGTCTGGCGACATTGATGACCTTCAAAGATCTTCATCGACATGAAAGGCACGGATGAAGTGCGCAGACCATCGCTCGTCCGTTGGCGCGATCCCGCCGTGGATTTTGGAGCCAAAAGCAGAGGGGGGGTAATGGGTGCTGGCCGAATAAGGCCTGCATCAGCTGACATCAATTGGCCTGCTTGGCGGACCCAAGACTGGCCTGCTTTATAGAAAATTATTTCGCCATGCTGAATCACGATTTTTACTACCCGGAAATCCCATCAAAACCAGAATATCCAGGTATCAGCCGACGTAGAGACCACTGGCAACGTCAGGCGATCGCATTGTGGCTGGTCTCGGAGGGCTATTCACTGGCGGTGGAGATACAGAAATTAATATCCGTATTGTTTTTCGTAAACCATCGCAGCGGAGCGCTGAGACAGGCGCTATCAGGGCTACGAACCAATGGACTTATGGTGGATGATGCGTTGACGTTGCGTGTCTTCGCTGGCAGGCGAACTAAAATTACCGTTGTGCGCTTGTCCGATACCGGCCGTGACCTGGTGCAATCATTAGGATGGACTGTCAACGAAACCGAGTGGGAGCGCATGCAGCGTTTGCACGAGAAAGGCAACGATCAGCCCCGGCATACGGCGGCGGTGCTGGCTTTCGTCTACCAGGCCCGGCTGCGCGGCTGGTCAGCAGGCGTAATGCCAGAACTGGATGCCGGTCGCTTTGTCCCCGATGTCCTGGTGGAAAAGAACGGAGAATCGTATTACGTCGAAGTCGAGTTGGGTGAGCAGAAAGCGAGCAAATGGCACAATATGGCCAGGCACCAGGGTGTGATCGCATTGTGTGGGCGCACGCCAGAGCATCGCGGGCAATTGCTCGCTGAAGCCGAAGTCGCGGCCAGGAAACACCAATGCAACCGCCTGGGCACGGATTTGCGCACTTTATTTGAACAAAGCGAAAGCCCATTATGGATCGATGAAATCTGAGAAAGCATTCAATTTTGCGGGCGTTCAAATTGTCGATACTACCGCTACAATCAAGAATGCGAGAATAGATTGTCGACGGCACATCTTGCTGGCATGAGTTGTACAAATCGTTTTATTTGTACATTCCAGGCACGAACCATTATGCGTCGTGCCACACAACTTTCGTTACTAAAGATCGTCCCACCACCATTCAATATCATCAATTTTTTGTAATCCTTGATTTATTTTTTCCAAATCGAATGCTTCTGGATCGTATTGCCCTCCCCACCACGTTATATAGGATTCGTGTTCTTCGTGGTTTGGGTCTTTCATCGCTTCCAAAAACTCTTCGAAACCCCATACCCCACCAACATCTTCTGGTGGGCAGGCTCGCTTACCTTTTATACATTTCGGATATGCTGTATCGGGATCAATAGGCAAGATTTTTTCGACTAAGATTTCGTGTTCCCAACTATCTCCAAAATCATATGCGTAAATGAATTTCCTTTGCTCTTTTGGGGCTATTTTGGCGATTTGATATTCTCGTTCGTCGATGACTGGCTCCCAATCTTCATCACTTGGGATGCTGTAATACCCTCCATCAATAATAAATTGGTGTAAATGACTATTTGTCCAACCCATCGAAATCTGTATGATCTTATGCAAATCCAATAGCGTTGTCCTATCAGATACGAATAGTCGTCTCCAAATCGGCGGTTTACTATCCCGCAATGTGACTTTAAGTTGATAAATATTCTTCTTTGGTTTTTTTTTGGCTGTCATATTTTTATGCTCTCTTTCGTCAGAGACGATACTCCAAACTGCCGCCATCGCGGTAGAATTGCCATTCGGGGCTATATCAAGTCTTCAGGAAGTGCGGTCTTCCCTGCGTAGTCCTGGCGCTCTTCCAGGGTGGCCTACGTCGTTCCCTGTGTACGCTTCAATGATGTCGTTCAGTCGCTGATGTCAGATATTTGTGTCCCTGCCCCCCCCAGGCTCGTTGAAGTCGCTGGCATCCCTTCTTCAACGCCGAGGTTTTCTCTCTGCGACGGTCACTCATCTAACCGGCCTTAGCGGCCTCCTTCATCACTGCAACACTCGGTATGGGTGGGTGGTTAGTCCTTACCCAACAGGGTCTTTCACCCTGCAAGAAACGCCAAGCTTCGCTTGGCGCACTAACGTGGGCATGTGCTGCCGGGCGGCGTGAACCGAAACCAGGCTTTGCCCAGAACCAATCGTGGTTTTTGGCGCCGCTCACCCTCGGGCGCCAGCCCGGTCAGCCCCATGCAGGGTTAGTTGCCGTTTCTCGTTTCTCCGATACAAGTGGAACCCTGCGCTAGATTTTTCATAAGTTTTCAAACTGCCGTTCACGTACATACTGCTCTAAATTATACTCAAACTGAACGCTCTTCTTTTCGCAAACGAACACTACTGCCCGGTCGCGTTATTCACCATTATACAACGCACAATTTCTTGTCCGGCTACTCTCTCGAATTTGATAATATCTCCTTCGCCTAATCTACGATACGATGATCGAATTGCACGCAATTGGTATCACTGCTCGTTTGACAGCATAAAAAATATTTTCCGGCGTAACCTTACGCAAATTGACCTCTTGGAATGGCGCTATTCTTGTGAAAAAATAGATAGCTTTACTCCACTTTCATGCTCGTGAAAAGAATAGAAAATCTTCCAAACGTCTGTATGCCCGCATCGTTATGACTTTACGCCCATCGAAAATTGCCGGTGATAAATATGTTTTCGACGAAAGTAAAACCCCTTGACAATCATCTTGTCTCGCGATATATTTAGTTTGTTAAACAAAATATAGTTAAGGGCAACGCAATGGCTAAGAATCTCGAACAAGCAGCAAATAAATTTCTCGACCTGACCAGCAGACTTCGGCGATTGGGGCCGGGCGCTCCCCTACCAGAAGAGGCCCAAATCTCACCATCGCTTTTGAGCCTGGTCGAGTACGCGGCTGCGGCCCCCGGCTGCGGCATCCAGGAAATGGCAAAAGGACTAAACCTGGCAACCCCCACCGTGAGTATCAGCGTGCGCCAGTTGGAAGATGCAGGATTTGTGGAACGCCAGCCTGACCCCCAGGATGGGCGCGCCGTCCGGCTTTTCCTGACCCCCAAAGGCCAGAAGCTTTACCAGCGCATGCACGAATTCCGCTGCCAGAAGTTTGAGCGATTGCTAACTGGGTTGACTCCCCACGAAAGAGCCACCCTGCTAACCTTATTAGAAAAGGCCGTTAGCGCGGCCGAAATCAAAGAACAAGGAGACAAAAAATGACGAAATTCTTCAACAGATGGTTACGCAAAATTCACCGCTGGATAGCGGTGCCGACAGCTATTTTGATTCCGATAGCTGTTGTGATCAAGTTTTCTGGTAGACCTGACTGGCAGGTAGTGTTGAAACAATTCGACTCGATTCAATCGCTGTTGATGCTCGCCCTGGCCATCACCGGGGCTTATTTGTATCTGCTGCCCTACATCACAAAATGGCAGCGCAAGCAACGCCAACGAATAAAAGCATCTTAGCCTGACAATCAGGTGCAATGCACTTTGCAAGTGCGTCGCACCTTTGGGATACGAAAGGAACATAAAATGAAAAAATGGCTGATTTCCCTTTTCGTAGTTGCCCTGATTGCCGGGGCAGGATTCTTTGGCTACCAGCGCATCATGGCAAAACGCGCCGCGGCCGCAGCACCAACTTTGGAAACAACCCTCGTCCAGCGCGGCGACTTGTCCGTAACCGTAGAGGCCACCGGCAGCCTGGAACCTCGTTCAGATGTGTTGCTGGCTTTCAAGTCTGGCGGGCAGGTGGTCGAAGTGCTGGTTGTCGAGGGACAAGATGTCGAGGCGGGTGAGGTTCTGGCGCGCCTCGACGAGGCTGCTATCCAGATTCAGATCGCGCAGGCTGAGCTCAATTTGCAATCCCTCACCTCGCCCTACGCCATCGCCGACACAGAAAAGACCCTGGCCGATGCCATAGAAGCCCTGGATGATGCCGAATACGCCCGCCGCAATCAACAGGAGGGCTATCGCGGCGACGACAGCACCATCGAAGGCATAAAGGCCGATCTGATCCTGGCCGAGGACAAAGTCGAGGACAAACAGGAAAAATTCGACGAGGTTGCGCACGAACCGGAAGATGATTACGGGCGCGCCGTGGCTCTCACTGAACTCTCCGCGGCTATCGAGGCGCGTGACGCCCTCGTGCGCCAGCTCAATTGGTATTTTGGCCACCCCACCGAAATCCAGCAGGACATCCTGGACGCTGACGTCGCTATCGCCGAGGCCAACCTCGCCGCTGCGCAGGCATTACTGGCCGAACTCAAGGGCGATCCTTTACCGCCCGATGCGGAGCTGTATCTCGGCCCGGCGACCACCCAATTGCGCCAGGCTCGTATCTCACTCGAAAGCGTCCAACTCGCCCTGAACGACATGCTGCTGGTTGCCCCTGCTGCGGGTACGGTGGTCACACTGGATGTGCAAGCAGGCGAGTTCGTCAACCTGGGCGCGCCGGTGATCGTGTTGAGCGAAGTGGACGCCCTGCAAGCCGAAACCAACCTCGACGAAACCGATGTGGCCCGCATCGAAGTAGGCTACCCGGTCATCATCACACTGGACGCCTTTCCCGGCGTAGAATTCAGCGGGCGTGTGGAAAGCATCGCCCCCGTTGCCATCGTGCAATCCGGCGTTGTACTCTACCCGGTCACCATCAATCTCGATGAAATGGCAGACCTGCCTCTCCGCTCCGGGATGACCGCCAACGTGAGCATTCTCGTCGAGAGCCGGGAGGCGGCGCTGCTCGTCCCCCTGCGGGCCATCGAAACTGAAGGAAAACAGGCCTATGTGTGGCGCGTGACCCCTGAGGGGAGTGAACGGGTAGCGATCACCCTGGGCCTGCTGACCGATACCGAGGCCGAAATCTTGAGCGGGCTGGCCGCAGGAGAAGAAGTCGTTGTCTACGCCGGGCCGGAAGACCGCTCTAACGTCGAACTTGAAGGTTTGCGCGGCGTTTTCGGCGGGGACTAGCCATGATCGAACTCCAAGACATCACTAAAATCTACCAGATGGGGGAGGTGGAAGTCCATGCCCTGCGAGGTGTGTCCTTACAGGTGGAACAGGGCGAGTGGATTGCCATCATGGGGCCGTCCGGTTCGGGTAAATCTACCCTGATGAATATCATCGGCTGCCTGGATGCGCCCACCGCCGGTTCTTATCAATTGGACGGGGCCGAGGCAGCCGGGATGACCGACAAAGAACTGGCTCGCATTCGCAACCGTAAAATCGGCTTCATCTTCCAGACCTTCAACCTGCTGCCCCGCGTAACCGCGCTGCGCAACGCAGAACTGCCCCTGTTATACGGCGGTGGTCACGCCAACAGCCACACGCGGGCGCGCGCCGCGCTGGAAGCGGTGGGCCTGGGCGACCGGCTGCGCCACAGCCCTGCCGAAATGTCCGGCGGCCAGCAGCAGCGCGTGGCTGTCGCCCGCGCTCTGGTCAACGACCCGGCCATCATCCTGGCTGACGAGCCGACCGGCAATTTGGACTCCAAATCCGGCGCGGAGATCATGGATATCCTGCGCCAACTGCACCGCGAACAAGGCATCACCATCGTCATGGTAACGCACGACCCCAACATCGCTGCCCAGACGCAACGCATTATTCATATCAAGGATGGCCTGGTGGTAGGCGATGAGCAAACGCCAGCGGTACCAAGTCTCGAATTACAGGAGGCCGCGCTATGAATCTGCTCCAGAGTCTGCGGGTGGCCTGGGAAGGGCTGATCGCCAACAAAATGCGTTCGATGCTGACCATGCTGGGCGTGATTATCGGCGTGGCAGCCGTCATCGCGCTGCTCTCCATCGGGCAGGGCGCGCAGGCTGCCATCACCGGCTCGATCACCGGCGCCGGTTCCAACCTGCTCTTCGTCGCCCCGGGAGCCTTTGCCATGGGCGGGGTACAAAGTCCGGCCGGCAGCGCCGCCAGCCTGACCTACGCCGACGCCCTGGCTATCGCCGACCCGCGCCACGTCCCCGACGCGGCTGCCGTCGCCCCGGAGTTTGCACAGAGTACACAGGTCATTTTCGGGGGCGTGAACCTGAATACCAAAGTGACCGGCGTCACGCCGGAATATTTGACAGCCTTCGAGTTAGAAATAGACCGGGGGCGATTCATCGAAAAGGGAGACGTGAACGGCCGCGGGCTGGTCGTAGTCTTGGGCAGTCAGGCGGCGCGTGATCTCTTCGGCGGTTTCGATCCCCTTGGTCAGAAAATCAAAATCTCGATCCCAGGTCCGACCGGCGGACGTGTTTCGGTAACAGTAGTGGGTGTGCTGGCTGAACAGGATAGTTCCCGTTTCGGCGATCCCAATGATGCCGTGCTGCTACCCATCACCAGCGCCCAGACACGCATATTCGATGGGCGCAATGCGCTGGGCGAGCCGGTTGTTACCACAGTGAACGTGCTGGTTGGCTCCGATGAGCGCGTAGAGACAGCATCGGCGCAGATCGAAACGCTTTTGCTGGATCGCCACGGTTTTAGCCCCGATGAAGAAGGTGATTTCAGCGTAGTCAGTCAAGCCGATATGCTGACAATGGTCACCGAAGTGACCAATGTGCTAACCGTATTTCTGGGCGCGATTGCTGCCATCTCCCTGCTGGTGGGCGGCATCGGCATTATGAATATCATGCTGGTCTCGGTGACAGAACGCACGCGTGAAATTGGCTTGCGTAAGGCAGTGGGCGCTACGCGAGAAGACATCCTGACCCAGTTCTTGCTGGATGCAATGATATTGAGCCTGTTGGGGGGGCTGGTTGGGATCATCCTGGGGGTCGGTATTTCCCAACTGGTGAACGCTAGTGGAGCCATGCAAGCCATTGTCTCGCCAGATTCGATTTTGCTGGCAGTAGGTTTCTCGGTCGTCGTCGGGCTTTTCTTCGGCATCTACCCGGCCAACCGCGCCGCCGGACTGCGCCCCATCGAGGCCTTGCGCTATGAATGAAATCCAAAGTTTGCTGGCTATTTTCGCCCACCCTGACGATGAATCCTTCCGCCCTGGCGGGACTCTCGCCCTGCTTGCCCGCCGCGGCGTGGGTGTGCAAGTCTTGATCGCCACACGCGGGCAGGCAGGCTCACGCGGAAATCCGCCGCTTTGTGCCCCCGAAGAACTGCCCGCCATGCGCGAGAACGAACTGCGCTGCGCCTGCTCTGCATTGGGCATTCAGCCGCCGCTTTTGCTTGACTACCAGGATGGTCAACTCACGGAAGCCGACCCCGAAGGACTCGCCGCACAAATCCTGCAAGTTGTGAAAGCGACCCGCCCGCAGGTGATGTTGACCTTTGGTGCGGACGGTCTTTCAGGACATCCCGATCACATTGCCATTGGGCAAGCTGCTGCCGAAGCCTTCCGCCGCGCCGAAGATGTCGCTGCCCTCTACACGCTGGCTGTGCCGCGCTCATTAGCGGAGAGTCTGGGCATGAAGCAAATCCGCGCCGTGCCAGACGAAGCCATCGCGCTGGCGGTGGATGTTTCAGCGGTTTGGGACGCCAAGATGACCGCCATCCGCTGTCACCGCACGCAGTCCGGCGAATCGCCGATCCTCGACGCGCCCGAAGCGCGGCAGCGTCTTTTTCTTGGCGTAGAGCATTTCTGCCTGTCTGCCTCCCGCACTGCGGCGGATGGGAAAATCTTCGATATACTGAACTGGTTGGAGAACTGACTACTTCTTCCTGGAGCCAGCTATGAAATTCTTTTTAGACTCTTTTATTGACCGCATGTATGCCTACAAAATCCAGCCGCATCGCCTCACCCCCGAAAAATACGGCTTGCCGTTCGATGAAGTGAACGTCCCCGCCACGGACGAAGCGCATTTATACGGCTGGTGGATTCCATCCACGCCTGCCGCTCCCACTTTGATTTTGTTGCACGGCTGGGGGCGCAACCTGGCGCGCACCCTGCCTTACATTCAGGCGTTGTCGCCGTTGGGATATAACCTGCTGGCTTTCGATGCCCGCAATCACGGCAGCAGTTCTCCCGTCGAGCATCCCACCGTCGGCACGTTTTCACAGGATGTTTTATCCGCTGTGGAATATCTGAAAAGCAATCAGCGCGACATGAACGGAATCGGTGTCGTCGGTCTTTCTGTCGGCGGGGGAGCCGCCATCAACGCCGCGGGCTGGGATGAACGCATCCGCTGCATTGTCACGGTGGGCGCGATCTCGCATCCAGTGGCAGTGATGAAGTATGAGTTTCGCAAGCGGCACATACCAGCCTTCTTCGCGTCGTTCCTGCTGGCTTACATGCGACACCGCTATGGTTTGGATTTCGACGCCATTGCCCCGCTCAATAACCTCCCCAAATCAAAGGCAAACTTCCTCATCGTTCACGGCGAGCGCGACGAAACCGTCCCGCTGGAGCAGGCTCGGGTGCTGCGCGCCGCTGGCAGTCCCGATAAGACGCGCCTGTGGATCATCCCCGACAAAGGCCACAGTGACTGCCATACCCATCCGCAATTCTGGGAACAGGTCGGCACGTTTTTGCAGGAGAACCTGAAGTAGGATGAAAAAACAGATGAAGATAAAATCCCATGCCCATCTTTGACCATTTCGATTTTCTCGCGCCCATCTACGAAACCTTCATCCCGCCCAAAGACCCGCAGGAGATGTGGAAGTTCGCAGACTTGCCCGCCCCTGGCGCGCTGCTCGACGCGGGCGGCACAGGACGGGTGGCGCAATTCATGAACGGCAAAGCGGACCCCGTTGTCGTGGCGGATATGTCCTGCAAGATGTTGTCCGAAGCCCGCCCAAAGGACGGCTTGCGCCCCGTCTGCTCGCGCACCGAAAAACTGCCCTTTGCCGACGAGACCTTCGCCCGCATTATCATGGTAGACGCGCTTCACCACGTCATTGACCAGCGCAGAACGCTGGACGAACTCTGGCGGACTCTCCAACCTGGCGGGCGGCTCGTCATCGAAGAACCCGACCTGCGCCTCTTCAGGGTGAAGCTGCTTGCCCTTGCCGAAAAACTTGCGCTTATGCGCAGTCACTTTCTTTCGCCGCCGCGTATTGCCGAACTGCTGAGTTATCCCAACGCCCGCGTGCGTATCGAAACGAGCAGTTTCAACGCCTGGGTGATTGCCGAGAAAGAGAATAAATTATGAACTACACCATTGAAGTAGAAAACCTGACCAAATATTATGACAAATTCCTGGCGGTGGACCACATCGACTTCGCCGTCGAGGGGGGCGAGATTTTTGGATTTCTCGGACCGAACGGCGCCGGAAAAACGACCACCCAGCGGATGTTGACCACGCTTCTCACCCCGACCGAGGGGCGGATCCTGATCAACGGGCATGATCTTGCCCGCGACTCGTATCCCGCCAAACGGCAAATCGGGCTGGTTCCTGAAGAATCCAACGTCTACACCGAACTGAGCGCCTGGGATAATTTGATGTTCACCGCCAGCATCTACCGTGTGCCGCACGGCGAACGGGCGAAGCGCGCCCAGGAGTTGCTGGAAATGTTTGGTCTTTGGGACAAGCGCGATATCAAAGCCGAGAACTTTTCCAAAGGCATGCGCCGCCGCTTGAGCATTGCCATGGCGATCATCCATAAACCAGCCCTGCTTTTTCTCGACGAACCCACACCCGGCTTGGACGCACAAAGCATCCGCGCCATCTGGAAATTAATCCGCAAGATGAACGCGGAAGGCACGACGGTGTTCATCACCACGCACCAGATCGAAGAAGCCAACCAGTTATGCGGGCGCGTGGCGATCATCTCACATGGGAAAATTGCCGCGATAGACACCCCCGAACGACTGAAAGCGAATTTCCGTCGCGCCCAATCGGTGGAGGTGGCGCTGGATGGTGTGGTGACAGGAAAAGGCTCGGAACTGGAATCATTGCCTGGGGTGACGACCCAGGTCAAGGTCGGGGACAAGACGCGGCTGTACACCGAAGACCCGTCAGCGCTGATTCCGCGCCTCGTCCAGTATGCCGAGTCCAACCACTTGCGCATCGTCAGCCTGAACACGCTTAGCCCCAGTTTGGAGGATGTCTTCCTTGAAATTACGGGCGGGCAATTGGGCGCGATCAGCAAGGAAAAAGAGAAACCCGCCAAACGCGGGATAGGAGGTCGCAAATGAATCTTGAGCGAATCAAAGACGAATTGGCGCAAGCCTGGACTGTGGCAGTCAAGGACGTGCGCGTGTATTACCTGCGCCCAGGCATGATTATGTTCGGTTTCCTCATGCCGTTCTTCATGTTCTTCTCGTTTTCGGTCAAGCGCGACGTGGGCGCGGCGGAAGGCGTGGCGCGCCTACTGGCGATGGCGGTCTTCTTCACGGCGGGCGCGGCGGGACCGTTCATCATTCCCACCGAGCGGAAAATTGGCACTTATGACCGCCTGCTTGCCGCGCCGATGTCGCTGTTGACCCTGTTGCTTGGCAAGACCGCAGTCGGGGCGTTCTTTGCAGTTGCGGTTTCGGGCGTGGCGCTGCTGGCGGGATTGTTGTTCTTCGGTGCGACCATCCTCCAGCCGGAATTGCTCGTCGCGGGCATTTTGCTGGCGGCGTTCTCCTTCTCGACTTTGGGGCTGGCATTTGGCTCCATGCCCACCACCAACCCGGGCGATGTGCAAATGCCCAGCACGCTCCTGCGTTGGGGATTGCTCTTCATCAGCGGCGTCTTCATCCCGCTGAGTGAAATGGCTCCCGTTGCGCGGGCGATTGCCTACCTCTCCCCGCTGACCTACGCCCAGGATGCGATGAATCACGCCGTTCTGGGAAACGGCTTGCTCAACCCTTGGCTGGATTTGTCCATGCTGGCATTGAGCGGATTGCTGTTTCTGTTGCCATCCATAAAAATGCACCAGCGGGCGCGGGCGTTGGGGAGATAAAACATGTCCGAACTTTCTACAATAATGATAGAACTGTTGTTGGTTGCTCTGATGGTGGCACTGGTCACCAGATGGACGCGGCGGCCCTATACCATCGCGCTGGTGATCGCAGGACTGGTATTGGGAATGCTCCAACTGGTAGAACCGGTCCATCTTAGCAAGGAATTGATTATGATGGTGTTTCTGCCGCCTTTGCTTTTTGAAGGCGCACTGCATATCCGTGCTGCTGTCCTGCACCCGCGCACAGGGCTGGTATTGAGTCTGTCAGTGATTGGCACTTTGCTGACCACCCTGATCATCGGGGGAGCAGCTCATTGGTTGTTGGGATTCGATCTGTTGAGCGGCCTGTTACTGGGCGCAATCATCGCCCCCACTGACCCTGTCAGTGTGCTGGCAACCTTTCGCGCTGCGCACGTGGATGAAGAACTGGGTTTGGATCCCCATCAACGCACCAGTTTGGAGTTGAAACACCTGGCCTGTGTCTGTGCTGTTTTCTTGCCGTTTGAAACGGCCGCTTTGTTCGTGAAACGGTTTACAGGTGTGCACATCAGTCCGGCTGCGATCTGGGGCTGGGTGCAAGATTTTGGGCAGCGGGCCATGGTACGTTTGACAGAGGAATTAGAACAACTAGTACATGTGGGCATAAATAATACGCAAGCTAGATTTTCAAAGCTTTGCCTTGATAAGTCCACTTGAAAGGTTTTGCCATAGTGCGATTGTAGTATTCAATAAAAGCGAGAACTTTGCGTCTTAGATCGTCTGCAGAAGTGAAATTGCCACGCTTGATGACTTTTCTGACCAAAATACTGAACCAAATTTCGATCTGGTTCATCCATGAAGCGTGCTTTGGCGTGTAATAAAAAACAATGCGATGCGTTGGGTCGCTCAAAAAGGCCGTTCGAGAAGCCATAGATTTTAGAATGCCAGATTTGCCCTTCACGCCTAAATCAATATCAAGATCGGACTCTTCTGCGACATAGCGTACCAGAGATGCAGACATATGAGTGTTGAGATTATCCACAACAAAATGCCATCGAGTAGCAAGCGGAACTGATAAGACGCGCCTTTGGATATGCTCCAGAAAATCCTTTTCTTTACGTGTCTTGCCAGCGGTACAAGCTGCTAACTCTCCTCGCACAACATCAAAATTGCATGTAAAAGACAAAGCACCATGTCGCTTGTATTCAAATTCTCTCCGCTCTACTTTTCCAGGCGCCAAGGGTAAACCAGGATGTTTTCGCTCTAATGCTTGAACGCCTGTCATTTCATCAACACTTTCTGTGCGCTCTCCCAGCTTAGCCCGTGCTGGAGCTTCTTTGTAAACTTCGTTTATCTTTTCGATTTTGGCATCAAAATCTGCTTCGTAGACCGGAGTGAGCCAATAGCGACTTAGATGTGGCTTTAAATCAGCATCTTTTTAAAAGCCTCGCAGCATGTCTGCTGGAGATGGTTTCTACTATCTTCCGTTTTATCACTTCATCGGCAATTTCTCGTGCCGTCCACTGACTGATTGGTCTGCCTGATTTCTCAGGTGCCTCGCACGCTAATGCTTCAATCTTGCAGCGTTGATCTGCTGTAATTCTAGGCGGTTCTCCAGGTCGAGGCATATCTTGCAACCGGTCTTCTGCACTCAAATCATCGTATGATATTCCTTGTGCTTTCACCCAACGGTTTCGCCAACGTTGGACTGTGCCGATACTTACCTGCAATTGCCTGACTATCGCACTATTGGTTTGCCCTTGCCCTGCGGATAAAACAATCCGTGCTCGCAATGCTATTTGTTGTCCGATATTATGACGACGTGTTAGCTGCTCTAAGTCTTTTCGTTCTTCTTCGGTCAAATTTACTTCTGTAGCTTTTGGAGTTGGCATTTTTTCTTCCTTGATTTTAGATTTTTGCCAAGTTTACCAACTCCTAACTTTTTTGGATATAACCTTGTATCTTATTTGCGCCCAACTGTACTAGCTGGCGATCGATTGCCGAGGGTCGAGCCGCTGGACGAAGAGACTTCTGCGCTGCCCTTGCTGATCGGAGGAGATGGGGTGATGGTACCGTTTCGACCGGAAGGTGGTAACCCCAAAGGGCGTATCCGTTGGCGCGAAGTCAAAGTTGCCGTACTCGCACGGCTGGGAAGCCATACCACCCGCCACGGAGAGCATGTCACTCGTTTGAAACGCCGCCGCTTGGTCGCTGTGCTTGGTGATATTGATGCCCTCAGCCCGCGTTTGTGGCTCGAAGCGTTGCGCCAAGACGTGCTAAATGCCAACCTGGTTGCCTGGCTCAGCGATGGCGGACGGGGCTTCTGGAGCTTATACTACCGGCATTTCGCCGCTCTTGCGACTGGCATTCTGGATTTCTATCACGCTGCCCAGAACTTATGGAAAGGCGCTGCCGCCTGGCTTGATGGGCGCACCAAACGGGCGCAGGCCTGGTTTGCCTCGGCCCGCCATCAACTCCGGCATAGTCAGGGCGACATTGTGCTCGCAGACATTGCAGCAGCTTTGGAATTAGAGGGGCTGCCAACTTCGGCTCGCCAGACACTAACCAAGCTGTATGCTTACCTCGACAAACACCGCGACCACATCGATTATCAACAATTCAAAGCCCTGGGTTTGCCACTCGGTAGCGGTTTGGTGGAAAGTGCTTGTAAATGGCTTATCCAACAACGCTTCAAAGGAGTCGGCGTGCGTTGGAGCGAGGAGGGGTTCAACTACCTACTTCACTTGCGGCTTGATTGGGTCAATGAACGCTTTGATGATTTGTTCCAGATGGCGACCTCCCCCAACTTCTAAATGCGCCCTTCTTCAACCAAATTCAACAGCTTCCCGATTGTGTCTCGCGCTCGGTCAAGGTCTTTAATTTGGTTGGGGTCGAATCCTGGTAACATTTCTTTGTTTGCCTCAGCTTGTAGTCTTGCCGAGGATACACTTCCTTCGTTGGATATTCGTTAGCATTTGCTATGCGTTTTGTTAAATCGTTGCTCTACCACTATTCTTTGAGAAGATACCAAAAAAGCTTCTGAAAGCATCAGCTTCTTTTCATCAAGGCAACGTCGCGGTAGAGAGGGCAGTTACCCGCCCTCCCCCCGCACAGATCCCGGCGTGCGGAACTACCGCACCGGGCTCCTCAGAGATACTCACTTCCGCACGACTGCCCCCATCAGCCTTTTGCTATTCC
>Ga0233437_1004312_pt1 | contig 16990 bp, 12 predicted proteins | sample SI_122_August201_FD_182714 | JGI IMG/M metagenome (GOLD analysis project Ga0233437, IMG submission 182714) | Seawater microbial communities from Saanich Inlet, British Columbia, Canada - SI_122_August2016_200_MG | ecosystem: Environmental > Aquatic > Marine > Inlet | place: Canada: British... | reverse complement strand
CTGTTGTTAATTCTAGAATCCCTTGGGATCCTAATTATATTTGTGCAGATCCAAGAATGGCAACAAAAAACATTGCATAAAACTTGTTTTAATCAGAGTATTCCAACGACCACGGACCAAGGACCACGGACCACGGACCGAGGGACTCCGTCCCTCGTCTTTGCTTTCCCAAGCATAATTCCGTACATTCGCAGATTCATTCTAAATAACGAGAAAATGTCCTACCTTTTTACCAGTGAAAGCGTTTCAGAAGGCCATCCTGATAAAGTGGCCGATCAAATATCTGATGCATTATTAGATGAGTTTTTGCGTCAGGATCCTGACTCAAAAGTGGCATGCGAAACCCTGGTTACCACAGGATTAGTGGTTCTGGCCGGTGAAGTGCGCACCAAAGGATATGTAGATGTTCAAACAGTGGCCCGACAGGTCATTCGCAAAATAGGATATACAAAATCAGAATATCAGTTCGAAGCCGATTCATGTGGGGTAATCTCATCTATTCATGAACAATCTCCGGATATTTTCCAGGGAGTGAAACGTGCTAAAGAAGAAGATCAGGGTGCAGGCGACCAGGGTATGATGTTCGGATATGCATCAAAAGAAACCGAAAATTATATGCCTCTGACTATGGAGCTGAGCCACCTCTTACTATACGAAATGGCTGCCATCCGAAGAGAAGAGAAAGAAATGACTTACTTGCGACCCGATTCAAAATCGCAGGTGACATTGGAATATTCAGATGATCACAAACCTCAGCGACTTCATACTCTGGTTATTTCAACTCAGCATGACGATTTCGACGAAGAGAAAGCCATGTTGGGTAAAATCCGGCAGGATGTTATTAATGTGCTTATCCCGAGGGTGATTGGGAAGACTGATGGACTTGTGAAGAAGTTGTTAGAGAAGTTTCTATCGGGAATTGGGGACCGGGAATCGGGAGTCGGGAATCAGGAATCGGGAAGTACAGGGGCTTCGATTCTTCATGTGAATCCTACTGGGAAATTTGTTATTGGCGGACCTCATGGTGATACCGGCCTTACTGGCAGAAAAATTGTTGTTGATACTTATGGCGGAAAAGCCCCGCATGGTGGTGGCGCATTCAGCGGAAAAGATCCATCGAAAGTTGACCGCTCAGCAGCATACGCGGCACGACATATTGCCAAAAATCTCGTAGCAGCGGGAGTTGCCGACGAAGTAGAAGTACAGCTGGCTTACGCAATTGGAGTTGCGCAGCCGGTTTCTGTTTATATAGATACATTTGGTACCTGCCGGATAAATGGTCCGGGGTCCGATGTCCAGAGTCCGGGGTCCGGGGTCCGGAGTCCGGGGTCCAACGACCAAGGACCATCGACCAACGACCAGGGACCTATCTCTGATTCGTACATCGCTGAGAAGGTTGCTGAGATTTTTGACCTTCGTCCTTATGCAATTCTCAAACGCTTTGGCCTTCGCAAGCCAATTTACAGTCCGACAGCATCATACGGTCATTTTGGACGTACACCATACAAAGAAGTAGTCAAGCTCGGTGGACACAACGGAAATCCCATCCGGGAGGAAGAAATAGAATTTTTCGCCTGGGAAAAGCTGGATTATGTAGCGAAGATCCGGGAATCGGGAATCGGGAGCCCCCGATAAAAATCGGGGCAGGCGGGAATCGTAGGCGGGAATCGGGAAACCGGGAAATAAAAACCTTGATTTTTTTCCATTATGTCTTTTTGAATTCATCTATACTCTTAAAGAGTACATATGAATCATAAAAATCTTACTGTCTGGAAAAAACTGCCATTGAATTGCTGGTTAGCACATATGAGCTGACATCACAAATGCCTAAATCAGAGCAATTTGGTTTTGTTTCACAAATGAATCGGGCTGCACTGTCAATACCCTCAAATATTGCAGAAGGAGCAGCTCGCAGTTCCACAAAAGACTATATTCGCTTCCTATACCAATCTTTAGGTTCAGCATCAGAGCTAGAAACCCAGTATCTGGCCTGCCAATTACTTAATCTAACAGAAGAAAATCCTGAATACCTGGATAAAATCGACCACGTCTTAAGAATGCTAAAAAGCCAAATCAATTCTCTAAAGAAAAAAGATCAATAGTCTTTGCACCATATTCTACTGAATATGTGCCAATTCCCGACTCCCAACTCCCGATTCCCCGATGCCAATCGGGGATTCCCGGAAAAAAAATCTTATTTTTTTTCCATTCCCGCCCTTCAAATGCATCTATACTTACAAAGCCTAATGCAAAATGCTATGACAACAAACGATGTCTTTATTTGGAGCCTGCTGGATCAGTCACCCTTTTTGAGGTCGTATCTGGAAAAAATAGAAAGCAAAAAAAGTACAGATCAGACGGTTTGGGAGCTAATAACCTTCTTCCGCGAGCTGGAGGAAATGATGGACATAGTTGCAGGGAATGAAAGAAAAGAGGAGAAGTTATCAGTTTTCAGTCATCAGTTTTCAGCAAGTCAGAAGGAAAAGAATAATAAGGAAAAGGAGCTTATATGACATATAAAGGATTCGAAGATTTGGAGGTTTGGCGACGCAGTAAAGAACTGACCATCCAAATGTTCAAGCATCTGAAGGGCTCGAAAGAGTATGCCTTAAAAGATCAAATGATAAGAGCTTCAATTTCGATTGCATCGAATATTGCTGAAGGTTTCGAAAGAAACTCTACTAAAGATTTTCTTAGATTTCTTCACATCTCAAAAGGTTCAGCTGGGGAACTAAAAACTCAATTGCTGATAGCAAGTAAATCAGGAGTAATAAATGAAGCTGCTGCCCATAAGCTCTACGCTGAAACCAAACAAATCAGCTCAATGCTACAGGGCCTAATAAACTCACTATCAAAACCATAAACCTAGCACCCTTTCACTTTTTCCCTTTTCCCTTGCTGAAAACTGAAAACCGATAACTGAAAACTTTCAACATATGAAACCCCTACCCATCCTTGTCCTCCTCCTATCCCTACTCTCTCCTATTTTGTTACAAGGACAAACAACTCTATTCCCTGGCGATTTGACAATCGTAAATATTAATTCCGATGGTGCTAAGAATTTTGATCTTCTCCTCCTGTCGGATATTAGCGCGGGAACCGTGTTCAAATTGACTGATGATGCCTGGATGGATGATAATCAGAGCTTTCGGGGGAGTGAAGGTATTCTTACCTATACTGCTTCGAGCGATATGACTGCCGGAACTGTGATTTCTTGTCCGGGCAAAGATGGAGGAAATGGCTTTGTTGAATCTGGTAATTTCAATCCTGCCGGATCAGGGGATAACCTAATTGTGTACCAGGGCGATGAGAGTGATCCATTCTTTATTTTTGCTATCGGATGGGCGCGAGGCAGCACGGTGTGGGAATATTCTGAGATAAGCGCAAGTTATCGTTCGGATGTCCCAATGGGGCTGAGCTTTGATGATGGAACGGTCGTCCGGCTTGGAACATCTGATAATTATCGTTTACTATCCGGAGCTCGGGATCCCGGTTCACGAGGGGATTTGCTTCAGCGTTTTGCTGACGCATCGAATTTCGATAGTTCAAATGCTGATGGCTATACCGCTGTGGAATCTGCCATTTCTGTTCTTGAAAACAGCTCATCCTCAACAGGTAGCGGAGAATGGAATAGTCTTACATGGAGTAATGGCTTACCAGATAATTTTGTTGATGTCAGCGTATCCGGATCTGTATGGATTGAATCGGATATCTCCGTGCATTCCTTAAGGATTGAAGCTGGGGCTGTTCTGGAAATTCATCCGGGAGGCTCTCTCACAGTTTCTTCGCAGATAATAAATAATAATGGATCAGATGCATTGGTAATTAAAGCTGATGCAGCGGGTTCAGGAGCATTATATCATGCATGTGATGCTGTTAACGGAACAGTAGAGGTTTATCTTTCAGCGGATCAATGGCATTTTGTCTCTTCTCCGGTTTCCGGAGCAGGCTCAGTTGACCAGGTTTTTGGATCAGCAGGATCACATCTATATGGTGTATATACCTACGACGAAGTATCCGGGAGTTGGACATCACAAAGCACTGAAGCCATTGAAGCCATGACGGGCTATAATATATATTACCAAAATAATCCCAAAACACTTGAATTCACAGGCATTGTTAATAGTTTCCGTTACCGTAGTTCTATTTATGTTTCAAGGGGAGCTGGTGAGGGCTGGAACCTCATCGGCAACCCCTTTCCTTGTCCAATATCCTGGGGACAAGCAATTGACGGTGATGCTTGTGGCTGGCAAGGCTCATCATCAGGACTGGAACACAAAACAATATATATAACAACAGGAGGTAGTCAGGGAACAACAAGCTGGGATACCTACAACGGATCAGCCGGCATCGGAGTGCCAAATAATCAGGTAAAAAACATAGCACCCGGACAAGCATTCTGGATAAAAGCCAAAGACGGCCCAGACGAAATCGACTACACAAGTCTGGAAATTGGTCACTACGCAAAAACAAAAGAAGAAAGCAGGTTTAAAAGCGGGAATCGGGAGTCGGGAATCGGGAATCGGGGAGGAGGCGCGAAGGTGACGCCCTCCGTGACGCCCTTCGTGACACCCTTCGTGACGCCCAACGTGACGCCCAACGTGACGCCCGATCTTTGGACTTCGGACCACGGACTTCGGACTTCGGACCCTTCTCTTTGGACTTCGGACCCTTCTCTTTGGACTTCAGACCAACAACCTTGGACCAACGACCATGGACCCTCTCCCCTCCCCCTCTTCCGAATCCAACTATCAAATGCGTCAAATGAGTCAAATATATCCGATCAAACAGTAATATCCTTTCATCCAAAAGCGGAACAAGGATACGACAAACTAGATTCAAAAAAATACAGCTACGGCACAGGAAATAGCCCGCAGATAGTAACGATGGAAGGCGGGATTCCCCTGGCAATAAACTCGTTGCCGCGGGATTCGGGGACATTGGGACGTGGGGACGTGGGGACAGAAGGCAAAGGGACCAATGACCAACGACCATGGACCTTTGACCCCGGACCTTTGAGCCCGGACATCGGACCACGGACCACGGACTTTGGATTTTGGACCCCGGACCCCGGACCCCGGACTTTGGACCTTGGTTTCTTTTCCCCCTCGTCGTCAAATTACAACATTTCCCTCCTTAACAAAGGTTCTAATATCGATTTCTTTTCGATCATCCTAAAAGACCATGTCCTCGGCATCGAATGCGATTTAAGCGCTCAGCCCGCATACGAATTCCACGCCGAGGGTGGTCTTTTTGAAGAAAGATTCACAATCAGATTCAAAATTAAAAACAATAGGGCGGAAGATGAACTTATAGAAGGGATGGGGCGGACACTGGACCTCAGGCAGAATGGAAAAGTCCTGGATGTACAAGTCCTTGGTCGTTGGTCGTTGGTCCATGGTCAAAGTCCAATTCAAATTGATAATGGATTTGATGCATATTATTTTATTGTCGACGGTGTGGGACAAATTATTAATCGTGGTGTCCACAAAGGCTATACGGCTCAGATCCCGCTGAATATCACTAGTGGGATATACACATTTATCATTGTTGAAGGAGGAGAAAAAAAATACTCAAGGTTTTTCTGGAATAATTATTAATTGATGGCTGCATTTAAAACCTTTCGGGAAATTGAGGCTTACAAAGATGCTTACTGTCTTGCTTATGAAATCTATAAGAATATCAATACAAACAGAGATTATGCCTTTAAAGATCAAATCAGACGAGCTTCACTTTCAATATCCAACAACATTGCAGAAGGATTCGGAAGAAACTCGGACGCAGATTTTAGACGGTTTTTATTCTATTCTGGTGGTAGCTGCATGGAAGTATTAAACATGCTCCTCCTGGCAAAAGACCTGGGATATGTATCATCTCAGCAAGCAAAGCAATTAATCATGCTTACAGAATCCATTACAAAAAAACTAAGAGGTCTAATAAAATACCTATCAAAAAACAGGGACCAAAGACCAAGGACCAACGACTAACGACTAACGACCAACGACCCCGGACAATTAAGCTAATCTATTAATCATGAAAAAATCTTTCCCTCTTCCTTCTATCGAAAAAATCGAAATCGACACCTCCGTCTCTCTCCTAATGTCATCCACCCCCCCGGGTAATCCTGGCGTACCAGTATACCGACCAGTAAAGCGAGAGAAGCATATACCTTTCGACACCGATCGCTGGGAAAGCCCGTTTGAGCGGGAGTAGGGAATCGGGGACAGGAAAACGTGACGCCGTGGTGACGCCATCGTGACGCCCGGACCCCGGACCATGGACCCCCGATGTAATCGGGGCAGACCACGGACAGGGAATTTAATAATAGAATAAGCCCTGCTTATTCTATTATTAAATTCCCTACTTTTACCCCTGAACCGAACAAATATTTTTCATGGTTGACCCCTTGTCACAAACTATGATCAACGGAACTTACCGTTGGTATGCTATGTACATCAGAAGTCGGAGAGAGAAAGAAGTTGAACGTGACCTCAGCGAGGATGGATATGAGGTTTTTCTACCTGCTACAAAGAAACTTCGACAATGGAGCGACAGAAAAAAATGGGTGGAGATGCCCCTTTTTCCAGGTTACTGCTTTGTTAAGGTTAGTCATAAAGAATACTTTAGTGTACTCCAACATCCTGGCGTAGTAAAATACGTGAGTTTTGGGGGAAATGCTGCACCCGTTCCTGATCGTCAGCTTGAAGCTATTAAAAGAGTATTAGGAGAAAACCTGGATTTTGAAGTGACAACTGACCGTTTTAAGCCTGGTGAAAAAGTAGAAATCGGAGTAGGACCAATGAGCGGCTACGAAGGAGAGATCGTCAGAATCGAAGGCAAAAAACAATTGCTGCTCAGAGTAGGCGACATAGGATATTCCCTGCTGGTAAAAGTTCCAGTAGCTTTTGTGGAATAACGACGAATGGTTGCGCGAGGTTACGCACGGTTAACTGTGGTGTGTACCCAGGTAAAGCGAAGCCCCAATTGCATAGCAGCAGGCAAGACTGCGGACCCCGGACTACGGACCTTGGACCTAATTATTTTACAATCCCCTGCGCTTGCAATATCCTCGCTATATATTTTCCCAATATATCAAATTCCAGGTTTACTATTGTTCCTGGTTTGAACTGGTGAAAATTGGTTACATCGTATGTGAATGGTATGATGGCCACCTGAAATCCGTTGTTTTTGGCGTTGACTACTGTGAGACTTACACCGTTAACTGAAACAGACCCTTTTTCAACAACCACGTATCCTGGTTCATCACTTACAGGCTCATATTCGAATGTGAAATACCAACTGCCATCGGCCTCTTCTACATTGGTGCAAACAGCCGTCTGGTCAACATGGCCCTGAACAATATGTCCGTCAAGACGACCATCCATTCGCATGCTGCGTTCAAGATTTACTTTGTCACCTGAAACCAAAGATCCGAGATTTGATTTATCCAGCGTCTCTTTAATTGCAGTAACAGTGTAGGTGTTTTCCTGAATTTTAACAACAGTTAAGCAAACACCATTATGTGAAATACTCTGATCAATCTGAAGTTGATCAACAAAAGAACACTCCATCGTAATATGAAGATTCTCTTTTTCCTTCTCCAATCCAACAACCGGAGCAGCTTCCTCAACAATTCCTGAAAACATATTTTAACTTTTTTGATAATTAATTACCGCCTACTTACTGCTGGAAATATCCCATCATTGGTTTCCAGACTATCAAGTCTTCAGTTATCAGTTTTCAGTCTTCAGCAAGACCATGGACTAACGACCAATGACCAACGACTATATTTCCACCCAAATTAACAAGAAAATACAACACTAAAAGAAAGTATAAATCATATTTTTTTAGCAAATTGCACATAACTAATTCCTTACATCAATGAAAACCCTTGTCTCCTGTCTGCTTGTTTGTGCTTTCATCTTTGGTGGATGTGCAACAAAAAAGTTTACTGTCAACAGCACCCCGCAAGGCGCTAACTTGTTTTATAACAACAGTATAGTGGGTAAAACCCCCTCCAAACAAACGGGAAAATTCTCGCGAACCAAAGATTCTTACCGTTTTCGTTTGAGCATGGAAGGTTATAATGATACTACATTCTTTGTATATCAAAAACCTAAGGATCTTGTCGAATATGATCTTACCCTGACGAAAAGAGAGGTTGTTGAGATGAATTTAGTTAGTTACGAACCACTGCTTACTGCTGCAGGAATCAGACTAAGCCGGGTTGTTAAACGATCACGAGCATATATTGAAGATATTGAAAGGTCACCAAATGTGAGGGGCGTTACACGATTAACCAATGTTACCGATACGGTGACACAAATAGGTGCGATTGATGTTTCTCCGCTGGGAGATTATCTTGTTTACAGCATGTATGGTTTCGACAATAATATAAATGTCTCAAATATCTGGAAACAGAAAATTGGTCCGAATATGCAAACACGTCTGACTTTTGGTAGGAAATCAGATCTATTCCCGGCCTTTTCAGGCAATGGAAAATATGTCTATTTCAGCTCAAACAGAATTACGCCAAACGCACAGATCTGGCGGATATCAGTAGATGGTGGAGGCGGCATTACCAAAATAACATCATCACAAAACGAAGATTATTTCGCAAACAGTGATCCGGAGAATAAAATCATTGTATACAACTCAAAATCCAATGATGGTGGAGAACCCCAGATATGGACCATAAGCTCATCCGGAAATTTGCCCACCCAGTTGCGCGAAGGAGAATTCCCGGTATTAAGTCCTGATGGTAATCGCATTGCCTTCATCCGGCAGAATAAAAATAACCTTGTTATTGAAGATGGTGTTGAATTTTATCCCAAGCAAATATGGATGATGAGTATTGATGGATCAAACGAAACTATCCTTACTCAAAATAACGATTATAATTGCTTCCAGCCACGTTGGTCACCTGATGGAAAATACATTGTTTATGTATCAGACCAGGGCCGTGATAACCAGGGTGTAAGGAATAATGATATCTGGATAATGGATCTGGAAGGTGGTCAAAAAACTCAGCTAACAACCAATGGTTCATGGGATGATTTCCCGGTCTGGAATTTCAAAGACAACTTTATATACTTCCGCTCCAACCGTGGAGGAAATTGGAATATCTGGAGATTTAGTCCTTCACTATAGCTCACTATAGCAAAACGTTTCCGGGGTAATTGACCTAATCTAAGTACTTTAGGCTCTCTGCGTGTTCAAGGCTCTTTTTAAAGAGGAAAATCCTATCTTTGTAAGCTTAAATTTTGAGCTAATTAATTGTTACTTAGATGAGCAGACGTTTCCCAGAGCACAAAAATCTTGACCTCCCTAAAATAAATCAGGAGATATCAGAGCAGTGGAAAGAACAGGATACTTTTCACAAAAGCATTGACATCCGGAAGGAAAACCCTGATTTTATCTTCTTTGAAGGCCCGCCTTCAGCAAATGGAATGCCTGGTATTCACCATGTTATGGCCAGAACTATTAAGGATTTATTCTGCCGCTATAAAACGCAAAAAGGCTTCAAAGTTCTGCGAAAAGCAGGCTGGGATACACATGGATTGCCTGTTGAATTGGGTGTTGAGAAAAAACTGGGTATCACTAAAGAAGATATCGGGAAGAATATTTCTATTGCCAAATACAATGAGGAATGCCGGTCGGAGGTGATGAAATATACCGATTCCTGGGAAGAGCTGACTGAAAAATTGGGCTACTGGGTGGATATGGATAATCCTTATGTCACCTACGATAATCGCTATATCGAAACTCTGTGGTGGCTGCTCAAACAAATGTACGATAAAGGTCTCCTGTATAAAGGTTATACAATTCAACCTTTTTCCCCTGCTGCCGGAACCGGATTGTCATCACACGAACTTAACCAGCCGGGGACATATAAAGATGTTAAGGATACTACTATAACTGCTCTATTTAAGATTCGGGAAAATGAGAAGTCCCGGTTTCTGTTTGAAGATTTAAAGTCATCAGTTATCAGTTATCAGTCTTCAGCAGGAAAAGAAGAAGGAAAAGAAAAAGGATCTGAGCCTTCCATTTATGCACTTGCCTGGACTACTACTCCTTGGACTTTGCCTTCTAATACTGCGCTTACTGTTGGGGCCAAAATCACTTATGCCCTGGTTTATACACTGAATCCGTATACCAAGGAGCCGATCCTTGTCATCCTGGCAGAAGACCTCATCCCGTCCTACTTCGACTCAGTGGCCGTATGGTCCGATTCACCAGAAAGGACCGATTCACAAATCGGTCCCTTCCTGATCACCACGTTTTCCGGATCTGATTTGGAGGGGGTTTCTTTCGAACAGCTCATCCCGTGGGTGAAACCAAGCGGAAAAGCCTTTGAGATAATATGTGGTGATTTCGTAACTACTGAAGATGGTACCGGAATCGTTCATACCGCTCCTACATTTGGTGCTGATGATGATCGTGTTGCCAAACAGAATGGAATTTCGCCTTTGATTATCAAAGACCTTGAAGGAAAAACTCAACCACTGGTCGACCGAAAAGGATGCTTTTTTCCGATAGAAAATATTGATCCTGATTTTGTTAAAGAGCACATTGACACAGATTTATACGGAAAATTTGCCGGGAAATATGTGAAAAATGAGTACGATGCAAATAAGGGAGACAAAGATGAAACAACAGATATTGAAATAGCGGTTGATTTAAAGCTTCAGGGCAAAGCCTTCAAAATCGAGAAGCTGGTTCATAATTATCCGCATTGCTGGCGAACTGATAAGCCAATCCTTTATTACCCATTGGATTCATGGTTTATCAAAACTACAGCTTATAAAGATCGTCTGATCGAGTTGAATAAGACTATCAACTGGAAACCTGAGACAACCGGTACAGGCCGTTTTGGTAACTGGCTCGAGAATCTGGTCGACTGGAATCTTTCACGCTCACGTTTCTGGGGTACGCCCCTGCCGATCTGGGCAACAGAAGATAGTAAGGAGCGCATCTGCATTGGTTCAGTTGGAGAGCTCAGAGATGAGATCCATAAATCTGTTGAAGCCGGATTTATGGATAATAATCCCCTGTCGGATTTTGTGCAGGGTGATCACCGTGATGACAACTACAATCTTTTTGACCTCCATCGTCCTCATGTTGATGACATTTTCCTTGTTTCTCCATCCGGAGAGAAAATGACACGTGAACCCGATCTCATCGATGTGTGGTTTGATTCAGGTGCAATGCCTTTTGCTCAACTACACTATCCCTTTGAGCATAAGCATGATCTGTCAAAATTTTTCCCGGCTGATTTTATTGCTGAAGGTGTTGACCAAACAAGGGGTTGGTTCTTTACCCTCCATGCAATTGCTGTGATGCTCTTCGATACTGTGTCTTTCAAGAATCTCGTATCACACGGATTGGTGCTCGATAAAGAGGGCAATAAAATGTCAAAGCGATTAGGAAATACTGTAAATCCATTTGAGGTTATTGATAAATATGGATCAGATCCATTGCGCTGGTATACAGTTACTAATGCTCCCCCATGGGATAATTTGAAATTTGATATTAATGGTGTTGACGAGGTCAGAAGAAAGTTTTTCGGAACCCTGTATAACACATATTCTTTCTTCAGTTTATATGCTAATGTAGATGGATTCACCTACAGCGAACCAGAAATTCCGATAGAAGAACGTCCTGAAATCGATCGTTGGATTATCTCTTTACTCAATAGTCTGGTGCTCACCGTGGATGGATATCTGGATGAGTATTTCCCAACTAAATCTTCGCGGGCTATTCAGGAATTTGTTCTTGAAAACCTGAGTAACTGGTACGTACGACTTTGCCGCAAACGCTTTTGGGGTGGTAAATATGATCAAAATAAAATCTCAGCATATCAAACTCTTTATACCTGTTTAGAAACTGTCGCCAAGCTTTCAGCTCCTTTTGCCCCCTTCTATATGGATCAGCTCTTCCTCGATCTGAACAAAGGAACAGGCAGGGATATGACGGATAGTGTTCATCTCACAGACTATCCTGAATGCAATAAGACTCTGATTGACAGCGACCTGGAAGCCCGGATGGCTCTGGCTCAGAAAATCAGCTCCATGGTTTTGGGTTTGAGGCGGAAAGTAAATATCAAGGTGAGACAGCCATTAGCGAAAATAATGGTGCCCGCACTTGACGACACCTTTGCCCGGCAGATCAAAGCAATTGAGGACATCATTAAATCAGAGATTAATGTTAAAGATGTTGAATTTCTGGATGATGCATCAGGTATTCTGGTAAAACGGATCAAGCCTAACTTCAAACTTCTGGGTAAAAAACACGGCAAGATGATGAAACAAGTATCTGCTGCAATAGGAAAATTAAGCCAGGAAGATATCAAGCAAATAGAAGAAACAGGATCATTCTCCCTTACTCTCGACTCCATACCAGGCAGTCCTGACTCCGAAGCACCAACAGCTGATATTCTATTATCCGAAGTAGAAATCCAATCGCAGGATATCCCGGGTTGGTTAGTAGCAAACGATGGATCACTCACGGTTGCATTAGATATTACTGTCACTGATGAGCTCAAAGAAGAAGGAATAGCCAGGGAGTTTATCAACCGGATTCAGAATCTGAGAAAAGACAGCGGATTTAAAGTCACCGATAAAATATCTGTTGCCATTTTGCAACACCACGTGATTAACTCTGCACTCAATAATTTTGCTAGTCACATAGGAAATCAAACACTGGCAGTTAAAGTAGATATAGTGGATCAGATCAATCAGGAAGAAGCACGTGAAGTCGAATTGGATGAGGGTGTTAAAACCTATATTTTGATTAAAAAAGTATAGTATATTTATGCCCCGGTTCAGTGAGTGTCGGGGGAATTGAAAAAAGTATTATCTTACTGCAAAATTGGAAACCATGGGAGAAAAAACCAGATATAGCGAAGCCGAATTAGTCGAATTTAAAGATCTAATTGAATCAAAGATTGCCAAGGCACAAGAGGATCTTGATATATTGAAGAAAACCCTCGCCAATGAGGACGGAAATGACACACAGGATACCTCGCCTACATTCAAAGTACTGGAGGAAGGAGCCACTGTTTTATCACGCGAAGAAGTTGGCAAACTGGCTCAGCGTCAGGCCCAGTTTATTCAGCATTTACAGGCAGCGCTTGTGCGTGTCCAAAACCGAACCTATGGAATCTGTCGTCAAACAGGCAAATTGATCAGCAAAGAACGCCTCCGCGCAGTACCTCATGCAACCCTTTCAATTGAAGCAAAAAAACAACAAAGGTAGGGGGGAAGAAGGGGACAAGGGGACAAAGGGACGAAGGGACATGGGGACAAAAAGTCTTTCTTTCTGAAAACTGACAACTGATAACTGAGAACTTCCATTCAATAATGAAACTTACACATAAGGTTACATTTCTTATTATTGCTATTCTATTGATTGATCAGATCGTAAAGATTGTGATCAAAACCAATATGTCATTGGGTGAAAGCATTCCCGTTTTGGGACGATGGTTCATCATTCATTTTATTGAAAACAATGGAATGGCCTTCGGATATGAGTTTGGCGGAAAATTTGGCAAAATTGCACTCACAGTTTTCCGGGTATTGGCAGTTACAGGATTATTATTTTTCATCAGGGCATTAATAAAGAAAGACGCCCCTACCGGATTTGTCCTGGCGCTTGGGCTCATCACAGCTGGTGCAGCCGGAAATATTTTCGATAGCTTATTTTACGGACTTCTATTTTCAGAATCAGGATACATGAACCCCATGATAGAAGGATCAGGTGTGGCCAGCATATTTCCCGAAGGCGGTGGATATGGTCATTTTCTTCAGGGTCGTGTGGTAGACTGGATTTATTTTCCAATCATCCGCGGACATTACCCCGACTGGTTCCCCATCAAAGGAGGAGACTCATTCCTGTTCTTCCGCCCGGTCTTCAACATTGCAGATTCAGCAATAACAATAGGTGTAGGCTGGATCCTGATTTTCCAAAGGAAGTATCTTAGAACTTTGTAGGTTCTCGCTTTGCGAGTACGGGACGTCGTTCACTGCGTTCACTAGGGAACATCGCTCCCCTCGGTCGCTCTAGGGATGGAGCTCACTATGTTCGCTCCGGGACGCATTGAGCCTTTGGCTCACTCGGGATAAAATAATTTGCGTTTTATAGGAGTTTTATTGTAAAATCTGTGCAAATAGTTGCAGTTTTTTAAATCCCTGCGAACAAAGTGAGCCCTCCCCCAGAGCGACCGGCAGGGAGCGATGTCCCCATTGAGCCTTTGGCTCAATGCGTCCCGGTGCGCGAAGCGCACCTACTTTAGTGAAAACGTTGTTGTTCCTATCCGCTCTCCGTCCATATATAAATCAACATAGTAGGTGCCTGTGGTAATTTCGTTTTGGTCGGCATTGTAATAGATGCATACAGGCAGTTCTTCTCCCTCGTATTCTACTTCACGAACAGCTGAGTAGGCTATCGATTCTCCTTGAAATACAAAGCTTTCATTAATGTTTTTAACCATAACCCTTTCTTCAGGATTACCAATTCGAACATAAACTTTCTTGAGCCCCCGTTGAGCAATGGCATTTGCCGCCAATGAAAAGCAAACCCGAATTTTTTCTGTCCGACGGATGCGACGCGCAACCGCACCATTTGCTTCAATAGGTTCAGCCCTAACCATCAAAGCTGAGAGGGTTGAGGCCTTTTCTACCTGTGTTTGCAAATTTTGGTTCACCTCCTCCAGCTCGCGATTAGCACTTGTAGCCCTTCTGATTTGGCTCTGCTGGGCCTGATTTTCCGCCTGTAACCTCAGATTGGCCTGATTAAGCGAATCAACCTGCGTAATATATGATTTCAATACCCCTCGAAGCGATTTTACCTGCTCGTCATATATCCTGATCTTTCTCGAATTCGAAGCCCTGATAGCCAGCAATTGTCTGATTTGCTCCTGACGATCCTCGATCAACACATTCATGCTGTCATTACTCGTCTGTAAAGTATCATACGAAGCATAAAGCTCATTAAGTTCAAAGGTCAGACTCTCTTTCTGCATCTCCAAAGTCACCCGCATCTCCTCAGATTCTTCACGTTCAATCATGAGAATATAAACCAAATACCCTATCACAATGGCCATCACAGATAAAAGAATGATGAAAAGAGCGCGGATGCGTCGTCGGGTCCGGCGGACGGGGTCCGCAGGTCCGGGGTCCGCAAGTCCAGGGTCCGGGGTCGTTGGACTTTGGTCGTTAGTCGTTGGTCCTGGGTCGTTGGTCAATGGTCCTTGGTCGTTAGTCGTTGGTCCTGGGTCGTTGGTCAATGGTCCTTGGTCGTTAGTCGTTGGTCCCTGGTACGATCCGGGCTTAGTACGATCTTCGTCCCCACGTCCCCACGTCCCTTCCGTCCCCTCTTCCCCCGAATCCCGAGTCCCATCGTCCCCACGTCCCCATGTCCCTTCCGTCCCCTCGTCTCCCGATTCCCCACTCCCGAATCCCGATTCCCGAGCTTCCTGATTCTCTAAAATCTTGTCATAAAGTGTTTTTCTCGGGGTCTCTTCTCCCGATTCTCCTCCAAAATCGAACTTCTGCTGATCGTTTGTCATCACCAATACCGTTAATATCCTGCAAAATAAAGTAATTAACATCAATTTACCAGCTTAGATACAGATTTGTGTTATTTTTGAAGCAAAGCAATATGTTTTATCACTTAGCAGATGTTCAATCACAATTTTAAGCTCATCATTCGGATCTCCTGTTTTGCATTTGTGCTGTCACTATTCGCCTGCGCTCAGCAAGGCAACAAATCGCTTACAGGAGGATTGAAAGATGAAACCCCTCCGGTGGTGGAGAAGAGCAATCCTGAAAACTACTCCACCAATTTTACGGCAAACGAGGTGGAGATAAAATTTGATGAGTATGTCCAGCTGAAAAACCTCAAAGAAAAACTCGTTATCTCTCCCGTTATGGAAGAGAAGCCCGAAATCGAAGTGAAAGGTAAAAATCTGCTAATTAAATTTAAATCTGATCTCCTGCCGGATAGGACCTATACCCTGAATTTTGGAGATGCACTTGTTGATTTAAACGAGAGTAATCCTTTCGAAAATTTCATGTACGTATTCAGCACGGGAGATAAACTGGATTCTCTCCAGATTGCTGGTATTGTAAGCAGCGCAATTGATAATAAGCCTGTTGAAGGAGCAGCCGTCATGCTTTATCCGGAGGATACAGACTCCCTTCCATTGACCACCCTTCCAACTTACCTCTCAATTAGTGACGAAACAGGTCAATTCAATTTGAAAAACCTTGCATCCGGCAGTTATAAAATATTTGCCCTGGTAGATGTCAATAACAATTTCCTTTTTGACCAAGCCAAAGAATCAATAGCATTCCTCGATACCCTAATCACCCCATACGTAGAAGTAATCACCATCGACACAATCCCACCCCAAGACACAACAAACCAGGGACAAACGACCAAGGACCAACGACTAACGACCAACGACTCCCTCCTTCAGACCCAGGACCCCGGACTTCGGACTCCGGACTCCCTCCTTCAGACCAAAGACCAAGGACTAACGACCCAGGACTCTCTTCTTCGGACCCCGGACTCCCTCCTTCAGACCAAAGACCAAGGACTAACGACCCAGGACTCTCTTCTTCGGACCCCGGACCTCTTTTACGGCCCTAAAAACATCGAACTAAAAACCTTCACCGAAATACTTCCCAAGCAAAATATTACTTCAACAGCCCGTCCTTTCGCTAACAAAATTGAAGTCCTCTTTAACGAAGCACTTGACTCTCTAAAGCTTGACTTGCTATACTATGATCGTGGATCACAGGCAGATACAGACACAACAAAGCTTAATGATCCGGCTCTGATGCCTGGCCCGGCTTTTCTATGTGAATGGTCATCAAACAAAGACAGCATCAGTATCTGGATTACTGATACAACATTGGCTCAGCGTGATTCTTTGATTTTCGTATTCGGATATAATAAATATGACTCGCTGGAAGCAAAAATGCCG
>Ga0233437_1004311_pt1 | contig 17001 bp, 18 predicted proteins | sample SI_122_August201_FD_182714 | JGI IMG/M metagenome (GOLD analysis project Ga0233437, IMG submission 182714) | Seawater microbial communities from Saanich Inlet, British Columbia, Canada - SI_122_August2016_200_MG | ecosystem: Environmental > Aquatic > Marine > Inlet | place: Canada: British... | reverse complement strand
TAAATGTAAATTGATAAAAAGAACGTCTTATGGCTTCCAAAATGTTCAAACCTATGTAAGAAAGCTAATTCTTGGCTTATTTCCGCTATTATTCATACTTTCTAACCACACTTATTGACACAGAGCCCAACAAACCTTGACATAATCTGGGATATATGTTATACTGGTTTATCGTACATTAAAACACAAGGAGGTCCCTATGTGGATCATTTACAGCCTAATAGCAGCCTTCTCCAGAACAATCAAAGACATAGGATACAAAATTATATTAAAAGAATCTGATCTCTGGACTTCAGCTTTTAGCATATGGGTTGTTACTCTGATAATTCTAATCCCGATTTCACTTGTCATTTGGCAAATATCAAATAAACATTCACGGACTACGAATCAAAAAAGATACGCTATTTGGGGAGCGCTAAGTTGCGGAATACTAAATTTCATAGCTTACGCATTATTTGTCTACTCTCTCAAAAACGGTGATTTTTCCATCGTAGTCCCACTTCGCAACCTGGTTCCAGTCTTTGCTCTATTCGTAGGAGCATTTATTCTCAAAGAAACGGTTGGACTAAAAGTTATTAGTGCAGTTGTGATTGTATTCATAGGAATTATAATTATTCACATTAGTTCAGAATCATTTAGCATAGTCGCTTTGTTTAACAGTATAACTGACAAAGCTTCATTATCAGCGTTTCTGTGTGCCCTTGTTTTCGCTCTAACAATTCTCACCACCAAATACGGAACAGGCAAAGAATACGGCAACATGAATAGTGTTATCTTTATTACCTACGTCATCGCTGTAATGTCGCTTTGTTTCCTTTTGCTAATTGCCATTCAAGGTAATTTACCGATAATTGCTGAATTGTTCAAAAATCACACCCAATCCCTGATCTTTGTCGGCGTTCTCGGTGCCATAGGAAGCGCATCCACGACCGCTGCTATTAAAGTCGGTGAAACGATCAAGGTTGCCCCAATGCTTCGTGTACACGCACTGCTAAGCGTAGTAATCGGCGGACTGTTCTTTCATGAAAGTAATTTACCGATCAGAATTATCGGCTGTCTAATTTTAACAGTCGGTCTTATCTGGATTGTATTTATCAAAGAAAAAAAGTAATTTTTCAAAAAAAATAACCTGCATATTTATGCAGGTTTTCTTATACTAAAATTGAAGAAAAGGACCTTTTTTCGTATTTTGATTGTAGTAATCTAGATACGATTGCATTTTTGGCCCTGCCTCTTCGTTCATCCAGGACTGATGAGAAAACGCAATATGCAAATCAGCCAAAGCTTTTTGTAGATGATCCTCAGTAACTTGCGCGAAGATTGGCAATTCACGAGCCTTGTCCATCATCGCCACAATCGTTTCCCACGGATCGTCTCCATAAGTTACACTTGACCAATCTCTTTTTACATCATGCCCGACTCGCATATATCCTTTTTCAAAACCATCAAGATGAGTTTGAATTTGAGATTGTAGCGCTCCTCCCCAATTCGTGAAATGCACCCAATGCCATTTACTGGCGAGATAACGTTCTTTTGAGAAACAATGTAATCCTGAAAAACTGTCTTTGAACAGATCAGCTTCACTGGTTAACATTACACTTGCCAGTGAGCCGAAGAAACACTCTAGAATTCCTCGAACATATCCCTGGTTCGGATCAGTCGAAAGAGAAGCTGCGATGTCATTTCTGCGTCCGACGACATGATCCAATGATTTTTTTTCTGTGAACTCGAGCAATTCGCTAACAATATCAGCAGGATAATACATGAACGCCAGATTGACTGCCACGATATCCGCAATTTCCACCGGTGAAAGACCTTGATTTTCAACAATCAGATCATACGCAAAGTGCAACGATCCCCAAGTTCCAAGTCCAGCTGGGTGATGTTGAACGAAAATCTCATTTGTTTCCTCAGACGGAAAGTGAATTCTCTTCCCTTGATTAACAACATGAACTGGACCAACGGAAACATGCGCTTCGATGAGCTCGATGACTTTTCTTGTATCAGTTTTCTCATTAGCAAAAATCGGAATCAGGATTGCTGATTGCATGTTACTCTCTCTTTCTATTTGTTAATGGATTATTTCCGGGCGAAGGATTACTCCCAGGCAAAGAACTATTCCCAGCGCGCTTCAGCGTGCGTCCTGTCTCAAGTGAATTACATCCGGACTAAAGTCCAGGTGGTGATTATTCTCCTTTGTATTAATGAACAATATAACTATTTTATATGAAATGCGTTAGATGTCAATAGAAGTGGTTTAATATTACAATATAGCATATTTTATTAATTCTGTCAATTAAATAATCAAAAAGATTAAAAAAAGCCTGCAAATGTTGCAGGTTGTATGTTCTAGAAATTAACAAACAGTGGATTCGCGCTATTGTTATTGTAGTATGAAAGTGCATCAAGAAGATCATCCTTTGATTCATCTTTCATCCATGGCTGATTTGCAAAGGCATAATGGAAATTTTCAAGAGTGAATTGAAACAACTCTTCTGTTACCTGTGCGAAAATGGGAAGATGGCGCGCTTTATCAAACATCCCCATAATAGCCTTTTCAACTCCACCGCCGAAAGTGACACTATTCCAGTTGCGCGTTTTATCAGCAGCAACCTTGATTGTTCCTCGATGAAATCCACCTTCTACAGACTGAATTTGAGACTGCAAAGCCCCACCCCAGTTTGTGTGATGAACCCATTCCCACTTTGAAGCAAAATACCTTTCCCGAGAAAAACAGTGAAGTCCAACAAAGCCATCTTTGAAAAGATCTCCTCGCTCTTTGTTTGTCAGAATAGCAGAGGCAAGAGCTGTCAAGAAACTCTCCATGACCGCCCGAACATAGCCCTGATCGCTGTTATTGGGAGCAAGTGAGCTTGCAATGTCAACTCGCCTACCAGTAGCATGTCCCAAGTGATTAGCTTGTTGAAACTGAATAATCTTTTCAACAATTTCCGCTGGAAAGAATTTCACAGCCAGATTAATTGCAATCGTTTGAGCAGTTTCAACTGGAGAAAAAGCTTCATTTTGCGAAATCAGATCATAAGCATAATGCAACGATCCCCAGGTGCCAAGCCCCTCAGTGTGATGTTGAACAAAGATCTTACCCGTCTCCTCAGACGGAAAGTGCAATCGTTTCACCTGATTAATCACATGAACATTCGCAAATCGAGTGTGCTCTTCGACTAACCCAATCAATTTCACTAATTCAGCATCGTCTGCATCATGAGGACAGTAAATCGGAATCAAAACAGTGCTTTGGTGTTTCATTGAAAATCTCCCTTTGATTTCTTTAGTGGTTTTAGTGGACGGATTTCCACCTTGTATAATGAACTATTTGTAGTTTAACTTATTATATGATTTTGTCAATAGAAGTGATTTTATATTACAATATAGCATATTTTTTTGATTATGTCAATTAGATTATCAAAAAGATTGACAAAAATTATAATTATTGCTAAATTGTAGTATGAATTAAACCTTGAAATCACAAACAGGAGGATCCAATGAACGAAAGAAGAAGAACCTCAACCTCAATCAAAATTATTGGCGGAAAACACTGTGCTGATATTCTTCCGTTAACAAAAGAGCAGAAAATATTGTATACCGTAATGGTCGTTGAGGATGACGAGACCAACTTGAATATTTATGCATTTCATCTAAAAGAAGACGGCTACAATGTTGTTCTGGCAAAAAGCGCAGAAGAGTGTCTCGAAAAGTTAAAAACGATGCCAGCTCCAGATCTAATTATTATGGATTTGAACCTAGGAAAAAGTGATCGAGATGGTATTGACCTAATGGAAGAAATTACTTCTCCCAAAGGCATGTATCTGCGGACAAAATTCATTGTCGTCACAGGCCAAAATCTTGAGAGTCAGGAAGATGCTGAATTAGTAGAAAGAAAAAATGAACTGTACATCTATCAATTTGAAACCAAGCCAATTAATCACAAATTTCTTTTGCACAAGATTGAAAACGCAATTACTCATGCAATTACTGGCCATGAAGCTTCAATTGATGCCTTAACAGAACTCCCTAATCGGAAAATGTTCGATGGGAAATTGTTCACTGAGATTTCGCAGTGGACAAGGCATTTCGAGAAATGGATACAAGACCCGAACTATAGTAGAGGAAGAATTCTGGACTTATCGACCATGATCCTTGATATTGATAATTTCAAAATTGTAAATGACACACATGGACATCCTGCAGGAGATGAAATCCTTCGAGCTATTGGGAAATTCTTTTCCGAGCGTTATGGGGGTAGACAGGTTAGACAGTTGAGACAAAGCGATTTGGTGGCAAGGTACGGAGGAGAAGAATTCGGCCTAGTCTTACCAGAGACCAAGTTCTATTCAGCCAGAAACATCTTTGCAAGATTTAACTACAATTTCTTGTTGAAAGTCACAGAGATTAACGCAAGAATCCCCTGCTTTGTTACGATAAGTGGCGGTATCTCAACACTCAGCTTCGATCTATTTGTTGAGACAGATAAAAACAGAAAACGAAGGTTCACCGATTTCTTCAAAGAAGCTGGATTGGCCGCTTGCTTCAAAAATTGGAGACTAAACGATGATGCACACGAAATCATCTATGCCTTACTTGTCAATAGTGCTGATATGGCGCTATACAAAGTCAAGCAGTTAAAAGAATTAACAAACGGCCTATTTCGTGGCGAGACCTATATTCGCAATCCACTCATGGAATTTGATGCAGCTGAAATTCTAAGTCACGAAGTATAAATTACAAAGAGAGCAAAGCTCTCTTTTTTCTTTTAATACAATAATATTGGCCCAGAACTACTCGTCCCTCGAGTTCTGGGCGGGCCCAAAATCAACTTGTTGGCCTGCCAGGCACCCAAGCCCCACTTAAACAAAAACTATCTATTTCAATGAGAAAGCGAGTGGTACCTGGCCTGCCAAGTCCTCGAGCCCCTGTTTAAAACAAAAACTACCCACTTAACAAAAAGCGAGTAGTTCTTGGCAGGGGCGTTAGGATTTGAACCCAAACTAAAGGTTTTGGAGACCCTTGTGCTACCATTGACACTACGCCCCCCTAAAAGGGTAAAACTATTATAACAGAAACAAATAATAAATCAATTCAAAAAATAGGCCTTTGCCTAATTTTAGTCTTTTTTTAATTGGCGACCGCCATTAATCTTTGAATCTGTTCTTCTAATATTTTTATCTTTTTCTTTTCTATTTCTAATTCTTTTATAATTAATCCCAAATCCTCATTATTTCCTTTTATATGTCTATCTAATTTGAGTTCAATATTGTCTAATCTTTGAGATATTAAAAGTAGTTGCTCCTGAATAGCAGTGCTCTTTAATTCCAGTCTTTCGAGTCTCTGCTCAACTCCATCGAGTCTCTGCTCAACTCCATCGAGTCTCTGCTCAACTCCATCGAGTCTCTGCTCAACTCCATCGAGTCTCTGCTCAACTCCATCGAGTCTCTGCTCAATTCCATCGAATCTTTTGTTAAGTCTTTCGTCTTGAGACTCAATTGCTTGAGTAATTATCTCTCCTATTTGTATTAAATCATTTTTTTCTAACATACTATTCAATTATAAACCACTCACCGACGTTGTCAATTGTGGATAATTCACTAATAAATGAATTTATTCTCCTCTAATTTCGCGAATAACCTCCGGATGAGTTGTCAAATACTGTACAGCGTGCGCAATATCATCCTGCGGATACCAATAAATACTTTCAAATCTGCCAATAACCGCTTCCGCTTCCAATCCAGATATATCAACTCCAAAAGATTCTTTAATTTTATCAGCAACAGGCAATATAAGTTCCAACTCAGCCTGAATTTGATCTAAAAATTCCTCCCTCTCTATATTTGGAATCAGAATTATTCCATCCTCCAAATCCACTTTCGGAAATTCATCTGATTCACTTTTATTATAATTAATTTCACATTGGTCACTCCCATGAAGTTTCCCTAACATTCGCATAAATTGAACATAGTCATAGAAATCCTCTTTAGGTGGTTTACAGTCATAATCAAATCTTTCCTCACTGTTCATCTGATTAAATTTCTCGAACTTTTTGAATTGAGGATATTTTTCAGCTAATTTTTTAAATTCATTTGATTTTCTTTGTCCCACTAGATTAGCGCCCCAACTCGGAGTGACATTCAGATTCTTCAATAGATCCTTTCCAATATAAACAGAGCCATAAGGTCCACCAAAATCGTCCCTTTCAAATTTATCTGTTTCCTCGTTCCATTCCATAGTTGGTTTTGCATATAAGTTCTGCTCACGACCCAAGTTGAATGAAATATTGCTATTTAATCCGTGATAAGTTTGCCGAGGTGGATGCGACATATAATACCCCCTATGACTTTTCACAAATTGACTACCCATTTTATCCGCCAATTCCTGACTTGTAAGTACCTTTCCGATGATTAGAGACCTAGTAAACCCTTCTGTTCTAGCCAGATTAACCGCTAATAACTCCACTTTATCAGGTGGCAATTCAACAAACTCTCTCTCAATCTTCTCGATATTTAATTCATCAGGAATTTGTTCACCAATTTTAATTGATTCGTTCATATTAAATATTTAATAATTTAATAATATATCTATCTAAATTATAATTTTCTCTTTCATTAAAACAAAATTCTCGCATTTTACTATAACTTGTTTCCTTCAACTTACTACACTTACCAAGTACTTTCAGCAAACTTTCACTCACTCCCGGCTCAAACAGATACCCAGTTTCATTTTCCTTAACTAACTCCCCCGCACCACCTATATTAGCACATACAACAGGAGTTCCATGTTGATACGCCATTGAAATTACCGTGGGCGAATTTTCATAACAAAGTGATGGCATAATAAGAAAATCAACCTTCTCAAAGACCTCAGTCAATTTATCTCCAGATAATCTACCTAAAAACTCTATATTGTCCTTACTTTCAAATTGCAACGATCCGTCCCCCACTACAAATAATTTATTTTCAATCGAATTCTTTCCCCAAAAATTAACCAACCACTCAATTCCCTTATGATTCTCCATCTGTCCAATGAATAAATAATCATTTGTTCTGGAGTGAGTAGTGAGTAGTGAGTTTTTGGAAGTATAATTATTAATAGGGTTTTTTAATATTAATCGATGACTTTTTCTAAAAAAACCTCTATTCACATGAAAATCCATCAACCATTTTGACGGAGAAACTACCCTACTTGGTGACCCAAATAACCATTTGCACAGCAGTCCATATACTTTTGTCGGCAATCCACTAACCAAAAAATTGTCTTCCTGTCCCTTAATTATCAATCCACTCGGCACAACCAATTGCACATCATGAAGCAAATGAATATGTTTAATTCCAAGTGTCTTTATCAACAACGGGATCAAAAAGCCTATCCCCATCAAGTTATGCGTAATCACAAGATCTGGCTTCTCCTTCTTGAGTATCTGTTCTATCTGATAATAAGAATGAAGATTAAACATATTCACAATATGCCACAAAATCTTCAAAATAACATTTCTCTTATTTAATTCCTTATAATAAAAAAGATTCATCGGTTTGAATCTATATATATTCTCATTATTCTCCATCTTACCATCTGGCTTCGTTGTAACAACAAACACCTCATGCCCAGCATTTCGAAGCCCCTCTTCCTGCATCTCAACCACACCCTCTGCACCACCCACACTATATGGCCTAAACAAATTATTAATCAAACAAATTTTCATAATATAGTAATGTTTATAACTTTATATGATGATTTTATATCCGTACATCCGCCTGCCCAGTACTCGACAAAGGTTTACCCGGAACTCGAGGAACGTTTACCCAGAACTCGAGGAACGAGTAGTTCTGGGAGTAGTTCTGGGAGTAGTACTGAGGTACTATCCGCCTGCCTGCCGGCAGGCAGGTAATCCGTATACACAACGTTATATCTTCTCATAAATCTCCTCCAACTTCTTAACAATTATCGACCATCTATACTTCTTCTCAACACTATTAAGTCCACGTTTACCAAAATCTTTCGCCTGAGTTGGATTATTTGCAAAAAAAGTAATCTTGTCGACAATGTCAGCACTGTTCTTAGGTTCGATAAGAAGTCCATTAATTCCCTGATCAACAACAGTTCGAACTCCCTTCAAATTAGACGCGACAACCGGTTTCGCACACGACATCGCCTCAATTAACACGATTCCAAACGCCTCAGAGCTGTTTATTGACGGCAATATGAATAAATCACACAAATTATAATAAATTGGAAGATCTTCAACAAAACCAGCAAATTTCACTCGATTTTGTAGCCCTAACTTATTTCTTAGCTTCTTCAGTCCCTTTACGAGACTTCCTCCACCAACAACTAAACATTTGATTTTCTTATTCTCAATTTGGCTAAATGCCTTTACTAAATAGTTAACTCCCTTGAAATAATGCGCGCTATCAAGTCCACCTGCAAACATTACAACAAAGTCATCATTCCTAAAACCATACTTCTTCATTAGGTCTACATTTTTCAGTTCTGGTTTAAAAAATCGTGGGACACCAAAAGGTAACTCAACAAACTTCTTAATCATTTTGAAATACTGATCTTGAATATCAGAATTTTCAATATAATCCTCTGAACTTACAATTACTCGATCAGCTAATCGTGTAACAATCGGAGCAAAGAAATTTTTATAGTATTTAAATATATATCCTTTAAGTCCACTTGCTCTTGTATCCATATGATAACTCACAACCAATTTCTTCTTTCTACTTAGCAACTTAGGAAATATTGCAAAGTGTGACGCGCCAAAAAAAGGATAATGCAAATGTACAATATCAAATTTCCACAATCTCCACATTAATTGAGGCAATACTGCTCCATGCCCAAACTTAAAAATTGGAAATAAAGTTTTTATTTTATATTTTCGATCAGTTGTGTATTGGTTTTTTGATTTTGGAACAAAAACCGTGACATCATGTCCCAGTTCTGCTAGTTGATCAGCGTAAGCGTGAGCAACCATGCCAATTCCTCCACCATAGGGTGGTAACACACAAACTACATGAGCTATTTTCATTTAATTTTTCTTTTTATCTGTTATGTATTTTGGTTCACAGCTCCTTTGCATATTCTCATCTAGAGTTGTGCAGGTATTGATGAAAAACATCGGCTCAATTTCCACTCCAGTAGTTAAGTACTGTTGCTCATATGAGTTTTGCATCAAACAGTCCCCAGCATCATTACCTCGGAGTATTTCTAAATTACTATATATGATTGAACTCTGCTCAGTACTCGAGAAATCATCAACAATCAAGATTTTCTTTGGTATACACCGACTATGTGCCTTTTCCATGCATCTAAGAACAGTAGAATTGCTTCTCCCCATAACATCATTACCATCCGCGTGATGACTATACCAAATCCCACAACTTGAAACATTACTATTGTAATATTTCTCAATAGGAATCGCGATCACTCTCTGAAACGCCAATTTCAACTGCAACTGTGACTGTGGATGATAATACTTAAAATAAGTGATTCCACCAATCGCTATTAATGCTACTAGTACTATTGTAATAATATTTTTCATAATTTATTCTATTTATTAACCATATTCACCTTGTCATCTCACCATCACCACCTTCCCGCGAAACGGGATCCGTCTACGCGGATTGTCATCTCGACCCTGAGCGTAGCCGAAGGGAGAGATCTACGTTCTAATTATTTAGACTACTTTTAATGAATATACTCTACCAAAAAATTACTATTTTTACAAGCTTCAAGTAAATATCCATTAATGGATTACCAATATATTTAAGGACAGGATTCTCAATCTCTTGAAACAACACTTTCCCCTGAAAATGCCGGAGAATCTCCTTATCCTTCTTTGTTCTTATACTTTCTATAAACTTTCTCTGCTTTGAAATCTTTTTCCAACTAGAAATCTTACAAAAATAACCTAACGCTTTTAATTTTTGCGGAAACCATCCATTCAAAATTGAATAAAAAATCATCGCCATCTCAAGAACCAAAAACATTGGTAAAATCAAAATAATAGTCGGCAGTTTATAAAACATCAATACAATCATCCACCTATTTCTTTCCATGTAATGAACCATTTTTACACTTCTATCAAATTCGTATTTGTGATAAGCAATCGACTTTGCCGCAAGTATCATTTTGTAACCGTTTAATTTTAACTTCCAACCAATATCCTGATCATCATGATACATGTACAGCTCGTTGTAATATCCACCAATTCGCTCAAATGCCTGAGCAGTTATCATATATGAACAACCACTAATATTTCCATGAATTTCCGGATATCCAGAAATTTGAAAATCCTTCTTTTTGTAATAACTTGTATACCCAAAACCAAGATAATTCACCAAATTTCCAAGCGTATTTATTTTCAACTCTTTTTCACCGTCTTTTGGATACAATAATAACTTCGATTGAACAGCACCAACCGCACTATCACTTGAAATGCCATTTACCAACTCTCCTAGCCATTTCTTGTCAAGCTTCACATCCATATTCACAAAAACAAGTAACTCACACCCATCCTCAATAGCTCGCCTTGCACCTGCATTATTTCCTGCACAATAATTTCCATCATTTCTCACAATAATTTTTGCATTACTATAATGATCTTCTAAATACAACCGCGTCTCCTCACTTGACGCATTATCAACAATGTATACGTTAAACTGATCACGAGGATAATCCTGATCTTCTATCGAGTCGCGACACTCCACCAAAAACTTCTTTGCGTAGTTTTTGTAGTTAATTATGACTATTCCGATTTTTTTCATTGATATACTGAATTATTTCTTCTTCCCTCCAATCGCACTTTTCCTCACAACCTCCCCTAAATTCCTCTCAATCTTGTTCTGCCTCACATGAATTCGGAAAAGCATATAAAAAGCCACAAAAATCGAGACATAGATCACAAGATCAACTCCCCGACCAATTCCGAGTTTATTTGACAAGAAATTTATAATCTCAGGATAAATATCAACCACAGCAATCACAACCCAGAAAAAAATCCAACCCAAAAACAAAACGATAGAGATTTCCTTCTTTATCAATCTTTTAATTGCCTTCGCAATAATTACCGCGATGAAAATCAGTATTAAGATTTGAAAAACTGTCATATAATATAATTTACAAATTTTTTATATTTTTTGACTAACTGTTTGATTCCGAGCTAAAGCTACGGTGAAACGGGTAAAATTTATTCCCAGGAGCTTTAGCTCCGTCCCTCTAAATTAACTTGGGGAAATCTAATCCAATATTTTATTCAACAACAACTTAACCCCCATTCTAAACTGAGGCCTAACTTTTTTATTCTGAGAATACTCATCATAATGAACTTTTATCGGCATCTCAATATATTTCAACTTATTCTTCCGAATCAACCCCAAAATCTCTGTACAATGCTGAAAATCATACTTCTGCCAGTCTAACTGATCTAATTTATCAGCCTTAATCACCCGCAACCCGCTCTGCGGATCCGTATAATGAAGCTGAAGAAGAGTTTTTGACAGCATCTTAGCCAGAAACAAAATAACCTTTTTCTTCATCGGTATTTTAGACTTCAACTCCATAAATCGCGACCCAAGAACAACATCGTGCTCACCCTGATCCATCTGCGCCATCAATTTCACCAAATCCTCCTTCCTGTGCTGACCATCCCCGTCATAATGCGCAATAACCTCAGCCCCACTGATCCTAGCATACTCACTCCCAGTCTTCAGCGCCGCACCCTGTCCCAAATTAATATCGTGCCCCAAAACATGAACCGGCAACCCCAAAAGCTCTTTCCTGGTACCATCACTCGAACAATCATCAACCACAACAATCTCCATACCCAAATCAACCAAGTTCTCTACAACCTGTTTTATTCTCTTCTCCTCATTGTATACCGGCACCACAACAAACTTCATATTTATCTGCGATTAATGACTTATGCTTGCCCCGTACTCAACTATGCAATAAGTTGTAGTTCGGGGATACATGCCTCATGACTCATGATTAAATATCCTCACTAAAAGTCAACAAATCCTTATGCGCCCTAGTGAAATCAATCGTCTTCTTCAACCCATCTTCAAGCGATACTATTGGAAACCAACCGATCTCTTCCTTTATCTTTGTAATATCCGGTACAGCCAACTCTCTCATAAATAACTTCGACTCCTCAAGCACAATCTGCGAACTAGAATCAGTCAATTCGACAATCTTCTTCGCTACATCAAATATCTTGTAAACTTCTTGACTCCCCAGGTTAAGTGGTTCATTATTCGAACTCTCCATTGCCTTTATCGCTCCCTCGATTACGTCAGTAACGTAACAAAGCGAAGTCTCAAACTTCTCATCACCAAAGATCACAAGATCTTTGTTCTCAAGTGCATTAACAATAAAATCAGGGATCATCTGACCATCTTGAAGTAACATCTTTGGTCCATATGTTCGAAAAACTCGAACGATCTTTGTATCAAGTTTGTGCTCCTTTCGATAACACTCAACCACAGACTCACTGTAAAATTTCCCAGCATCATAACACGCTCTCTCATCCATCATATCTAGTGGCCCCCTGAAGTCTTCATTTACAACCTCTCCTTTCTTTGTCTCACCGTAAACAACGGATGATGAGAATAACATGTACTTAGTCTTGTATTTAACAGCAAGCTCAAGTGAATTTACAAGCCCCACGGTATTAGCCGAGATTGTCTTCATGATTAATTTATCAAAATTCTTTACAGAAGTCGGACAAGCAAGATTGTAAATTTCTGAAATTCCAAATACAGGAATATTAAATACTTCCAAGTCCTTTATCTTCTCAAGTTCGATATCTTCTGCTATGTCATGTTTAATGAACTTAAAGTTTGGCAATCGAAGCAAGTGATTAATGTTCTTTTCATCACTCGATGCGAAGTTATCAAAGCAAATTACATTCAGATCTTTTTGTGTTAATCTCTCACACAGGAGTGATCCCAAAAAACCCGCCCCACCTAGGACTACTACGTTTTTTCTTTTTGACATAAATTTTGTAAATTATAACCAAGAAGAACACTGTTCCTCTCTGTTTTCTATTATATTATATCTACAATTATAGGGAATTTTTGTTAATTAAGCAAATATATCTCTGGATAAAAAAAATCAGATCAATTTGATCTGATTGTTAAATCTCTATTTTTTGAATAGGCTGATTTTGCCATTCTTCCTCTGGATTTTTCTTCAGAAAATCATAAGCATCAAAAACCCTTATGTCAATTAAATTTTTATTAATTATATGAATCTGATCAAGATGTATTCCAATGATACCATCAGTTCGTTTATAGTAAAAAACCTCTGCATAGCAAAACTCACCTTGTTTATAGAATCCAGAATCATATTTCAATAAATAACTACAACCTTCCATCTTCCCTAAAACCGTGTCAGTTTGGTCAATATATCCAAATTCCCGATACTTACTCGAAATTCTAGAGTGAGTCCCATACCAATTTGTTCTTAGAATGTAGGAATAATGATCATATTCACCTACATAGCTACCAATTTTTTGGTCATAGTAGAAACTATCATATCCACTCGGCTCTACCCAATCATCCTCTACGATCCACTGCAAAGACAAATGACACCCCCACAGAACAGTACCTATGAAAATCAATAAAAAAACTTTCCTTGTCTTTTCAAATTTCATGATTTCCCTCCTTCTCCGTTATTAATTGACCTTAAACCTTATCACTAATTGCGTTTTTTGTCAAGTTTTAAGTATATCAACAACAAAACCAGCGAAACTATCATTATCCACCCCACATTAAAATACCCCGACACCAACCTCGGAAACACCAACTCCAACCCCAAAAACACCCAGAAATACACAAAACTGGCTATGAATAATTTATATGAGATTGTTTTTAACATATAACGACGGATGTCAGATTCCGGATCGGAGTCCGGAATGACATTGAAAAGGATATTTATAATTTAGGAGATTGATAAATACTAAATACTGTTAAATCTCAGTTCATAAGCTCAAACAACACAGAAAAAATTGTCATTCCGGGCCCCGACCCGGAATCTGACGACTAATTTCATAAATCCCATTCCGCACTTAAATCAATAAACTCAGGATTTTCTTTCTCGATTAATTCAACTTTCCATTCCCTTTTCCAATTTTTTAATTGCTTTTCTCTTTCTATCGCAGCACTAGCACTGCTAAAATCTTCATAATATATTAAACTTACAACATTATACTTAGCTGAAAATGATTTTTCAAACTCCTTATTCTTATGTTGCCAAACCCTGCCAACTAAATCACTCGTCATCCCAACATACAACACTGTCTGTGTTTGATTCGTCATAATATAAACTGAATAACTATTCTGCTTCATATTAAAACAAAGACTTAACCTTTCTCCAAATAACCCCAAAAGAAATCGGCTCCCTTTTCAAATTCATCTTAATCTTACTTATCTCAGGATAACCATCATCCAAATCATTAACTTCCGGCAACGAAAATACAAACTTAATCCTCTTCTCATCATCATAATACGCACCAGCCAAATCAAAATCAACATTTGCAAAATAACGATCCCCAACTTTCTCCGCTGGCTCATACTTCGCTAAAATAAAATCCACATCAACACCATCCAAACTAGTAAATGACCGGAAATCCTTAAACTCAGGATTAACATAACTAGACTCCGACAAACTTATCGCTCCATTTGAATTTATCTTCATAAACGCCCTATCAAACCCAAGCCCTGCGTCAGCATATTTCCCAAAATCATATTTATACTGCTTAATCCTCTCACCAACCTCCAAATCATCCCTATTCACCTGAATAGTCTGCAACCCCTCCTTATCCATCGTCTGAAAAAACAGCTTATTACTCTTTGTATACAAATGAATCGGCTTTTCATCAACTAAATTAACCTCGTGAACAAAACTCCAAGCATTATCAGTTTTAAATCCACTCACTATCGAATCATTTGATAGATTCAAAACAATTTTATAAACTCCATCAGCTAATTCCGGAATATGAACTGTAACCTCACCTCCATCAACGTCCTTTTTATAAATCTGCTCACCTTTTTTATAAACCAAAACCTGATCACCCCGCACAAAATTTTCAAATCTAAAATCAAAATCCAACTCATCCTCAACGTAAACATACAACTGATGCAACCCCTTCACTTTATAATCAAAATTATAATCCAATTTACTTGAAAAAACTTTATCATAACTATAATTCACAAAATTAGAATCAGAATAATTATACAATGCAACACTATCCGCTTCTAAACTATCCGCCTTAACAAATTCATCAATTGAGTCAAACTTCCTATTCCTCTGAAATAAAATCAAATCATCCGACGTAATCTTATCCCAATCATCACTAACAACAAGATCCTCAACCAACTCATTATAAATCGGCGCCAAAACCACCCGAGTCGCATCCTCATCCCTAGCAAACCCAAGCTCAATAATCTTCTGATCATTCGGTTCAAACTCAACCTCAACTTTAACCCTCTCAAATGAAACAGGCGCAAACAACCGAAAATAAACCGGATCAATAACCAATTTCTGACTACAATCTCCACCACACTCAATCTCCTCCACCCGATTTATCGGAAACAACCTCGAAATAAACGCATGTTCTCGATCAAACTTATATTCATGCCCAACTTCCCCACTCATCGCAAAATAATAATAACTAAACCACCCAACCACAACGATCGGCAAAATTATCAAGAAAATTGTTAGAATTTTTAATAACTTCTTCATATTCTAAGTCTACCACAAAATTTCAATAAAAAAAACCGACTACGTTGAGTCGGTTAAGAATGAATGTTTATTGCATCTACAATTCCACATCGCAATGCAACTCTATTCTTTCTATCATATTATAAACCCTTTTTTTCTTTTCGTATTCTTCCTTTGTCCATCTTAGAAAGTTTTCTTCATGATCAAGCCATTTTTTATATTTGAAATAATGCGTTGGTATTGGCGAAAAGATTGGAAGCAAGAACTGAAACATTCTGAATGTTTTGATAACAAGTAGCTCAGCTGTGTATTCGAGCTTATAATCCATCAGTGCAAAATCTTCATACACAGTACAATTCTTTTTGAATTGTTTTTTATTCCTTGTCGTAAAAACAAATTTGATTAGTATTCCTCTTTTCTTCTCGCTTATCTTTTCTAAAACGTCTTCGATTATGTCACACCCTAAAAATCCACTTAGAAATTTCCCTTTTTTCAACAATTCGGGAAGCACAATCCCTGCTATTATTGCTTTTACCAACTTTATCAGATAAATGCTGGTGAAAACAATGAATCCAGAAACAAGACACCCAAGGAGAAAGACCAGAATCCAGTTTGTAGCTTGGAGTGTATGTATATTTATAGTAATTTCGTAGATTGCAAAAATTGACAAGCCTGTGAATACAATCCCAAATGTTACGAAGTACTTGACTATGTTCTTCATCTTTATAAAACGAGTAGAATGACATAATTCTTTTGGAACAATTGGAAAAAAATTGAACAAATCAATTACACGATATAGATTATGCAGAAAATTTTCGCAATCATTTCTATGAATTGTATTATATTCAGCTTTCATTTCGTCAGACTTCAAATCTTGACTTACTTTATTCTCATCTTCTTTTCTAGTTGCCTTTTCTGCTTCAATTTCAGATATATACCTTTCATCATATTTTTTTCTTCGAATGTATTTTAGACTCGCCGACGCAATTGCCAAAATTGCAGTTAAAATAAGCATTACCGCTTGAATTGTTCCATCATGACTTTTCAATGCTAAAACAAACGAAGTACATCCTAGCGATGCAAGAATCGTACCAGCGGACTCCCTCAAATACTCTACGATTGATTTCATGATTTCAATGTACAACATGTCGTTCTCCTTTTTTCTTCCTATTGGTTTACGTCTTGTGCCACTCTCCTTTCATTGAAAATATAGAAAGAAAATATACTGTATTTGTATAACAAATTCTAGATATTGTCAAGCGAAAT
>Ga0233437_1004303_pt1 | contig 17024 bp, 15 predicted proteins | sample SI_122_August201_FD_182714 | JGI IMG/M metagenome (GOLD analysis project Ga0233437, IMG submission 182714) | Seawater microbial communities from Saanich Inlet, British Columbia, Canada - SI_122_August2016_200_MG | ecosystem: Environmental > Aquatic > Marine > Inlet | place: Canada: British... | reverse complement strand
AAATCCATCTTTCCACATGATGCTCACGGTCACGTCTCTTTTCTTCTTCTCTCCTCGTGTGCCAGCAGATACCGTTTGACGTCCAGTCCGCTGCCGAACCCGCCGAGTCCCCCGGCGGCAACAACGCGGTGTCACGGAAAGATCAGGGGCAGGGGATTTCTGCCCATGGCTTGTCCCACGGCCCGGGCCCCTTTTGGGTTACCCGCCATGGTGGCGACTTCTTTGTAGGTCCTGGTTTCTCCAAAAGGGATTTTGGCGATGGCTTTCATGGCGGACCACTGAAACGGAGTGGAGTCAATATCCAGGTTCAGTTTTTCCTGAGGTTCTCTGTTGGAAAAGGCCGACTCTACGGCCTGCTGAAGGGGGTGGTTGGCATCATAGTCTTCCAGCAATTCCGAATTTGGATAAAATTCCTCGAAAAAGTTCCTCGCATGGGGTTTTGGATTCAACCCGAGCCCGGTGCGGAGTGCCCCCTTTTTTGTGGAAGCCAAATAAACATAAAGACGATCCAGTTTCATGCGCCAGCAGTAGATTTTTTGTAAAGACGACCCTGCCATGTCTCCCTCCTTTCCAGTGTGTCCTGAATGGTTCTAAGGTTTTCCATTTTTTGAACAGCCCAGCCCGGCGCCAGAAGGTCGGATTTTCCGGGGTCCCCGGTGAGTCGTTGAATGATCATATCCGGGGGCAGCAGTTCCAGAAAGTCCACCACCAGGTTGGCGTATTCATCCCTTTCCAGACAGCGGAACGTCCCTTTTTCATGAAGTTGGGCCAGCGGTGTTCCCCGGGTCACATAAAGGAGATGGATCTTGACCCCTTGAACGGGCAGATCGGCAATGAATTGCGCCGTTTCCAGCATCATCCGACGATTTTCACCGGGAAGCCCCAGAATCACATGGGCGCAGACATTCAAACCGACGTTATGTGCCAGACGAACCGCTCGTTCAAAACATTCAACGGAATGTCCCCGGTTGATAATTTGAAGGGTTTTGTCGTGAGCCGACTGCAGACCGTACTCCATCCACACCAGGTGATCCTTCCGGTAGGCACTGATCACTTCAAGGATCTCCTCATCGACACAATCGGGTCGGGTGCCCACCGAGAGTCCCACCATATCCGGATGATTCAAGGCTTCATCATAGAGCCGTTTCAGATGGGTGGCGGGCGCGTAGGTGTTGGTGAAAGACTGGAAGTAGGCGATGAATTTGTGGGCTTTGTAGCGTTTTTGAATGAACCCTTTGGCCCTTGAGATTTGTTGGGCGATGGATTCCCGATCCTCTGAAAAAGCGCCCGTGCCAGACCCTCGGCCATCACAGAAAATACACCCCCCCGTGGAAACGGTCCCGTCCCGGTTGGGGCACCCAAGCCCTGCATCCAGCGAGATGCGTTGCACCCGTTCGCCGAATTGTTCCCTGAGGTAGGTGTTGAAGTCCCGGTATCGTTTCAAGAAAATTCCGCTCCATGGATTGAATTGGAATGGTCCCGGCCATGATATGGGATAAATATAGATTTGAGCAAGCGCTTTTCTAAGGCGAGCTACGCCCGCAAACCAAAATATGAAAAGCACTGGTGTATTCCCAGTTTTTGATGGTGTTGATTTGGGGGGGTATGCTAAAGAAATTAAACATGCCGAGATGCGAAATGCGGGCACTCATCTCAGGTTTACCCAATTCCCCGACTTGAAGATATTGCAAGGTTTTTCCTTGATGATATTTTGGGTGTACTGTCAAGTTATATCAGTTTGGCTGAGCCAAAAAATAGCTTTTCGCTCCTGCTAAATCTTGTGCTGGCGTTTCTGCCCGATTTTCCAATTCCATTGAGGGTTATAATTATTTCCTGGTAGGGTTCAAAGAAATTGGGGCACGATTTGGAAAAGCAGCGGCATCAAAGCTGGCACAGCTTTGCTTCAGGCTAACAGCATAACCAACGCCCAGGGTTCCAGCTGATGTGTTCCGGGGTGGAAAAATCAAAGAAAAATCTGTCACAAAGCGTTTCAAGGGCTACGATTAAACCCGTTGAAAAAAATATTGAAGATCCGTTCCGCCAGCACGTCCGGTTTTACCTCGCCCCGGGTGTCGTACCATTGATAAATCCAGTTGCACATGCCCACCAGAAAATGCACGTCCACGGAGAGATGGGACGTTTCAATCCCATTCTGTTTGCAGTATTTGTCGAGCCCTTCCTTCCAAAAAGACAAGTACAAGCGCTGTTTTTCCTTTAAAGCCCGGAAATATTGGCCGCTCAGGCAATTCTCATCATGAATAATGAGTTTGCTTCTGTACGGATCCTGATGGTACAGGTTCACCTGAAACCGGATGCATTCCTGAATGAAGGAAAGGGGGTCAGATATGCGCTTCCTGATTTTCTGAATGCCCTCTAAAAGATCATTCATATAGCTGTCCAGGATTTGATGCAGCAGTTCCTCCTTACTTTCAAAGTAGTAATAAAGTCCCGCCTTGGTCATCCCCATGGCTTCGGCAATGTTTCGAATGGAGGCCTTCTCGTAGCCCAGATTGCAGAGAATTTTGGTGGCCGTTTTATAAACAGCGGCCCTTCGGCGCTCCTTTTCCTTTTCCCGATACGACTTTGCCATGTTTTTTCTCCTGATGGTTCTGATTTTTGAAATTTTATGCTTCTGTAACAAAAAAACATTGACAATGTCAATAACCAATGGTAAATATTTCTACCGGTCGGTAAGTAAATCAACCGTTCGATCAGTAAACAAGGCAATTCAGGGCTTATCCGGTTGTAGTTTTTATGGTATTGAACCATCTCCTGTTGCCTGGTGCAAACCTTTATCTCAATAAATGGAACCCATAATTATGAAAATATACCATGAAGAGCATGACATTTTTAGAGACACTTTCAGAAAATTTGTGGCCAAAGAGGTCACACCTTTTGTTTCCCAATGGGAGGAGAATCGAGCTGTTCCCCGTGAGATCTGGGTGAAAATGGGAGAGTATGGTTTTCTCTGTCCTTGGCTGCCGGAAAAATACGGAGGACTTGACCTTGGGTTTGAATATTCCGTGATCATCAACGAAGAGCTAATCCGGGGGGATGGCTTTGGCGTGGGCGTTCCCCTTCACAGCGACGTGGCGACACCCTATATTTTCAGCTATGGCAGCGATACCGTCAAAGATCGATGGCTGCCCGGCTGTGCCACCGGGGAAGTTATTACGGCGATTGGCTTAACAGAACCCAATACGGGTTCGGATCTGGCGGCCATCCGCACCCGGGCGGTAAAAGATGGGGATTCTTACGTGATCAATGGGCAGAAAACCTTTATCACCAACGGCTATTTCGCTGATCTTGTGGTGGTGGCCGTCAAGACTAACCCGGAAGCCGGGCATCGCGGCATCAGCCTGATCCTGGTGGACAAGGATGCTCCCGGATTTTCCCGCGGCAGAAAGCTGGAAAAGATGGGGTATCATATGCAGGACACGGCAGAACTCTTTTTCGAAGATTGCCGGGTCCCAGCATCCAATCTGATAGGGGAGGAGCACAAAGGTTTCAAATATATGATGGAGAAGCTCCAGCGGGAACGGTTGGAGGTCTGCATCAAGTGCCAGGTGAACGCGGAGGAATCCTTGAAAGAGGGCCTTGAATACGCCAAAACCCGTGAAGCCTTTGGCCGACCCATTGGAAACTTCCAGAATACCGCCTTTGTGCTGGCGGAAATGGCCACCGATGTAAAATTGGGCCGCGTTTTTCTGGATAACCTCATTGCCGGCCACATTCAGGGAAAAGACATCGTTCAGGAAGTATCCATGGCCAAGTACTGGCTGGGTGAGATGGTCAACCGCGTGGCCTATCAGGCGGTTCAGATCCACGGTGGCTATGGCTACATGGAAGAATACCGCATTTGCCGAATCTTTCGGGATGTGCGGGGACTTTCCATTTTTGCCGGTACTAGCGAAATTATGAAATTGATCGTCAGCCGGAACCTGGGGCTGAACCCGCAATAATGGCCGCAACCGTTTTTTGAAAACAGGAGGTGTAAGATGGAGCGAACTGCAAATGGTGTTTACAAAACAACCACCTGGTCGCCCGGGCCGGGATGTCATGGCGGATGCGGGGTGCTGGCCCATATTAAGGACGGTAAGCTGGTCAAGATCGAGGGGGACCCCGATCACCCGATGAATCAGGGCCGTTTATGTGCCAGGGCTTTGGCGATGACCCAATATGTGGAACATCCGGACAGGCTGCGTTATCCGGTTAAACGGGCCGGCAAACGGGGCGAAGGAAAATGGGAACGAATCAGCTGGGACGAGGCCTTTGATCTGATTGAAGGGAAGATGAATAAGATACGGGAAGAGCATGGACCTGAAAGCATGATTTTTAATGTGGGTACGGGTCGGGATATTTATCCCTGGGTGTGCCTTCTGGCCTACGCCTACGGCAGTCCCAATGTCATGTTCGGCCTTAGCGGCCAAGCCTGCTATGGTCCCCGTCTTGCGGCGGTCGCCACGGTTCAGGGGGATTTTTCCGTTTTTGACGCGGGCCAGTGGTTTCCAGACCGTTATGATGACGAAAGGCATGAGATTCCCCAATGCATGATCATCTGGGGGTATAATATTCACGCCACTTGTCCGGATAACCAATTCGGTCATTGGATCATCGATATGATGAAAAGAGGAACCCAGATCATCTGTGTGGATCCGCGACTCTCCTGGTTCGGGTCCCGGGCCAAATATCATTTAAGGCTAAGGCCTGGAACGGATTCCGCCCTGGTCATGGGGTTTTTAAACGTGATCATCAATGAAAACCACCATGATGAAAAATTTGTACGAAAATGGACCAACGCCGCGCATCTGATTCGAAATGACACTGGGAAACTGCTGCGGGAAAAAGAACTGTTGGAAGGCGGGCAAAATGAAAATTTTGTTGCCTGGGATTTAAAAAACAATCGGCCGGTTGTATGGGATACCACCCAGGTGGCCTACCGCGACAGTGGTGCCGATCCGGCCCTGACGGGTCAATGGGAAGTGATTCTGCCAAACGGGGAGAACATTTTATGTCACACGGTGTGGGAGGCGTTTCATAACGAAATCAATCAATATCCCCCGGACAAGGTGGAAGATATCACCGGCGTACCGGCGGAAGAGGTCCGCAAGGCGGCTCTCCTTTATGCCAAAAGCAAACCGGCTTCCATCCATTGGGGGGTGGCCGTGGACATGACTCCGGCACTGACCCCTCTGGTTACGGGAATTTCCGCACTCTGGGCGGTCACCGGTAACCTGGATGTGCCCGGCGGCAATGTATTCGCCCGTTTTGCCTTTGATGTGGTCTCCTACGCTTTGCCCGGTACCAAAGGACCCATCAAGTTGAAGACCAAAGAGCAGGACAAGCCCCGCATCGGTGCCGACCAATTCATGCCCCTGGACAAATTTTACTGGCGCTGTCAGACAGACCTGACCCTGGAGCAGATCTTTACGGAAAAACCGTATCCCATCAAGGGCATGTGGATCCAGACCGCAGGGATCATGCAGGGACTCGGCATGGACCCAAAACGCTGGAAAAAAGCCCTTGAAAAACTGGACTTTATCGTGGCGGTGGACCTGTTCCACACACCCACCACCCAGTTTGCGGATGTGGTACTACCGGCGGCCACCTTTCTTGAAAAAGACAGTTTCAGAAGCTGGTGGGTTCCGCTCCAGAGCATCAACAAGGTGATGGAAGTGGACGAATGTCTCCCCGATGTGGAAATCAATTTTGAACTGGCGCGACGTTTCGACCCTGAATTCGAATTTGAGAGCGTCCATGATCTGTTTGATGAAATCCTCAAACCGTCAGGCATGACCTTTCAGGAACTTCAGGAAAAGGGCTTTGCCTATCCGCCCGAGGGAAGTTCAAGCTGCCCCTACCGGCGCCACGAAAAAGGGCTCTTGAGACCGGATAAAAAACCGGGGCTGCGAACGCCTACGGGACTCTTTGAACTCTACTCCACCCTGAGAGAAGAATATGACCTGGAGCCTATGCCCCATCATGAGGAACCGCCCTTTACGCCAGTCAGCCGACCGGATCTGGCCAAAGACTATCCCCTGATTCTTTCCACGGGCAGACGGTCCCCAGCCTTCTTTCATACGGAGCATCGAAATATCCCCTGGCTCAGGGATATCGATCCGGATCCGGTGGTTGAAATCCATCCCGAAACGGCCGCCAAAAACCACATCGGTCATGGGGAGTGGATCTGGATCGAAAATTGGATGGGGCGTGCCAGGTACAAGGCCAAAGTAACGCCGGTCGTGCCGGAGTGGATGATTATGGCGGCCCATGGCTGGTGGTTCCCGGAAAAGAAGGCGGCGGAACCGAGCTTGTACGGTATGTGGGAATCCAACATCAATCAATTGATTCCCATGGGGCATCACGGCAAAGACGGCATGGGTGCACCCATCAAGCATTCCCTTTGCAAAATCTACAAATGCAGCCCAGGAGAGACAAACCATGGCTAAAACACATGAATTCGGTCTTTTGATTGATTATGAGTATTGCACAGGTTGTCATACCTGTCAGGTGGCCTGTGCTCAGGAGTATGGCTGGCCTGCAGGAATGGGCGGCATCCGCATCAACGAGATCGTACAGAAACTTCCCAAGGGGAAGTATTATCTCACATACCTGCCTTTTCCCACAGAGCTGTGCGTGCTGTGCAAGCCCCGCACTAAAAAAGGGCTTGAACCGGCCTGTGTCAAGCATTGTATGGCGGGGTGCATGACCTACGGAGCCGTGGAAGTGCTGGCCAAAGAGATGACCAAAAAACCGCGCATGGCCCTTTGGGTACCCAGGTGATTGCTGGAACGGACCCCATGCGTGATACAGAGCAGTTTTGGTTTAATTCCTGTCATGATAAAAATGGATTATGCTCAGTGGAAGGGGGGTGATTTTTGGAAAAGCGGCGGGTTCATTTTCCCTGGATAAATCACAAGATATTCTTAACAGCTGTTGATTAAGGAGGATGTTATGCACATGAGAAGATGGATGGTTATTTTGGGTTTGGTATCGGCGTTGTGCCTGTTTTTTGCCCCTTTTGGCAATGCAGGCTCGGAAAAACCGATCGAATTAAGCTACGCAAATTTTTTCCCACCCACCCACATTCAGTCCAAGCTGCCGGAAAGCTGGTGTAAAGAGGTGGAGAAACGGACGAACGGCAAGGTGAAAATAACCTATTACCCCGGGGGAACCCTTCTGAGTGCTCCCAAAATATTCAGCGGAGTCGTTGACGGAATTGCGGATATCGGAAATTCCGTGATGGGCTACAGTCGCGGCATGTTCCCCTCCATGGAGGCCATAGATCTCCCCGTAGGATACCCCAGCGGTGTGGCTGCCACTGCAATCATCAACGATTTCTATCATAAATTCAAACCGAAACCGTTTAAAAGGGTAAAGGTTTTGTATTTTCATGCACACGGACCCGGTGTGCTTCACAGTAAAAAACCGGTGCGAACCCTGGAAGATATCAAGGGGATGAAGATCCGGTCCTACGGGTTTAATGCAAAGATGACGTCGGCCTTAGGCGCCGTCCCCGTGGCCCTGCCCCAGTCCGGTGTATACGAAGCCCTGGAGAAGGGTGTCGCCAACGGAACGTTCAGTCCCTCGGAGGTACTGAAGGGGTGGAAACAGGCGGAAGTGGTCAAGGCCACGACCCTCTGTTACAGTGTTGGATACACAGCCGGTTTTGTGGTTTCCATGAACCTGGACAAATGGAACTCGCTCCCGAAAGATGTTCAGCAGGTGATTGAAGCGGTGAATAAGGAATGGGTGGCCAAATACGGGCCTGCCTGGGACAAGAGCGATGAAGAAGGTCTGGCATTTTCCAAAAGTCTGGGCAACGAGATCATAACGCTCTCCCCTGAAGAGAGCGCCAAATGGGCCCAGGCTGTTAAGCCTGTTTTGGATGATTATGCCAAAAAGGCCGCCAAAAAAGGGTTGCCGGGAAAAAAATACGTGGAATTTATAAAGGGGAAGATTCAAGCGTATAAAAAATAATGACAGACACCTGTGAATTGCCCGTCTTCACCGGCGGGCAATTCGACACCGGTACAGGAGGTGAAGGCGCTTATGTTTTATGATACCAAGTCCAATGATCATGGTTTGCCCTACGATCCCTTTAAGTCATGTGTGACGCCGCGACCCATCGGATGGATTTCCACCATCAGTACGGACGGGATAAGCAATCTGGCCCCCTACAGCCAGTTTCAAAATCTTACATTTGATCCTCCCTATGTAATGTTTTCAGCCAATCAGACTACCATGGGCCATCGGAAAGACTCGGTGATAAACGCAGAGACAGTGGGAGAGTTCGTTTACAATATGGCCACCTATGCGTTGCGGGAGGCGGTGAATATTTCGGCCCAGGAATTTCCGCCGGAGGTGGATGAGTTTGAATCGGCCGGTGTCACCAAAGCGTCATCCAGGCTGGTAAAGCCGTACCGGGTGGCGGAATCGCCCATTGGGTTCGAATGTCGGTACCATCAGACCCTGCGCCTTCCTGGAAAGGGGAAGATGGGCACCGTCGACATTGTGATCGGGGAGGTTTTGGGCATCCATATCAAGGATGAATTTATCCTGCCCAGCGGAAAGCTGGATATTATCGGCATAAAGCCCCTGGCCCGTCTCGGATATTATGACTATTCGGTGGTTGAATCCGTTTTTGAAATGGTGATACCGGGAACCAATGAGGCCCTGCGCTATGGGCTAGAGGGTGCAAGCGGCAAGGTACGCAAGGAAGGTCAAGATGAAGCCTGTTCAAAAGTCTGTAAAAAAGCTCGCCGTGTACATGTATTACGTTGCTGGGGCAGCCATTGTGGTCATGATGCTGATTACCTGTATCGACATCGTATTGCGGTTGGCGGTGACACTCCATACCGAATATGAATGGCAGTTTCTTGCACCGTTTCAACCTCTCCCCGGAACTTATGAACTGGTCTGTTTTTTGGGTTCAACGGCCGCCGCCTTTGCCATGGCCCATACCCTGGTGGAATCAGGGCATGTGGCCGTCAGCGTTTTGGTCCGCCTTTTTTCCAAAAAAATTCAGGCTATTATTCAGGCCATTACCGGCTCCTTAAGCCTCATATTCTTTGGATTACTCTGCTGGCAGTCCATAGTGTATGCACAAAAACTGAAAGATTGGGGCGAGGTGTCCATGACACTGGAGCTCCCTTACTATCCCTTTGTCTATGGTATGGCCTTTGGTGCTTTTGCGGTCTGCCTGGTTCTCCTTTTGAGGATTATGGAAGAAGGCGGAAAGGTGGTTGAAAAATGAGCTTAACAGCAATCGGCATTATCGGAATTTTTATTCTCGTTGTCGTTCTTTTCAGCAATATGCCCGTCGGCTTCGTCATGGGGCTCATCGGTTTTTTAGGTTTCAGTTATATTAAAGGTTTTGGCCCCGGATTGAGCATTATGGCCAAGGATTTTTTTGAAATCTTTTCCTCTTACGGATTAACCGTTATTCCGCTCTTCATCTTTATGGGCCAGCTCTCCTATCGCTCAGGCATCAGCCGTCGCCTGTATGATTCGGCATACGTATTGTTCGGAAGCCGAAAGGGCGGGCTTGCCATGGCCACCGTCGGTGCGTGTGCCGGATTTGCCGCCATTTCGGGGTCAACCAACGCCACGGCCGCCACCATGGCCACGGTCACCTTGCCTGAGATGAAACGATACGGTTATGACATGGGCCTTGCCACCGGCACAGTGGCAGCGGCAGGAAGCCTGGGGATATTGATTCCGCCCAGCGTCATCTTCATCGTTTACGGAATATTGACCGAACAATCCATTGGAGCGCTGTTTGCCGCAGGAATCCTACCCGGGATCCTCCTGACCTTCCTATTCCTTCTGGTCATCTATTTGCGCGTGCTTAAGAACCCTTCCCTGGCCCCCCCGGGTCCCAAAACCAGTCTGAAAAAAAAGATAAAATCTTTTGCGGGGGTCATTGAAACCCTTATCATTTTTTTAATGGTGATGGGCGGCATTTTCTTCGGCATTTTCACGCCAACCGAGGCGGCGGCTGCCGGTGCGTTTGTGACCCTGTTCCTGGCCATCGTGAGAAAGCAGCTGACCTGGCAAGGATTCCTGAGCGCCATCGCGGACACCACCCGGATCAGTTGCATGGTGATGGTCATTGTGGCCGGCGCCACCATTTTCGGTCATTTCATGGCCGTGACCCGCGTCCCCTTTGACATTGCCAATTGGGTCAGCCAGCTTCCTCTCCCCGGCTATGCCATCATGATCGTGATCATCCTTATCTATCTTTTTGGCGGATTTTTCATGGATGCCTTTGCGTTGATCATGTTGACGGTCCCCATTTTTTTCCCGGTGTCCCAGGCCCTCGGTTACGATCCCATCTGGTTTGGAGTGGTCATCGTCCTGATCACCGAGATGGGCGTCATCACCCCTCCCGTGGGAATCAACGTCTATGTGGTCCACGGGGTGGCCAATGATGTGCCGCTGGATGTCATCTTCAAGGGCGTGTTTCCCATGCTGCTGGCACTGCTCTTTTGCAATCTGGTGATTCTCTTCTTTCCCCAGATTGCCCTGTTCCTGCCGAACCTTATGCGGTAATCGGGCGATTACAATGGGTTCGTCCTTTTCTTGTTCCACCTTCAGATAGAGAGAAGACACATTTTGAAACCATATTTAAATTTATTTACACCGATCAAAATAGCCGACCTTAAAATCAAAAACAGGTTTGCCATGGCGCCCATGGGACCGCTGGGATTGTCCGATACAGAAGGGGCTTTTAACCAAAAGGGGATTGATTACTACACCCACAGGGCCAAAGGCGGTGTAGGGCTTATTATCACAGGGGTCACGTTTGTTGATAATGAGATTGAAAAACATGCCATGCCCCATGTGCCATGTTCCACCCATAATCCCGTTCATTTTGTACGCACGGCCAGGGAAATGACCGAAAGAATCCATGCCTATGATGCCAAGATATTTCTTCAGATGTCGGCCGGTTTTGGAAGAGTGACGGTTCCCACCAATATGGGGGAATACCCACCGGTGGCCCCATCGGCCATACCGCACCGGTGGCTGGACAAGACCTGCCGCCCCATGGAAGTGGAAGAGATAAAGCATATTGTCAAGAAGTTCGGCGAAGGCGCTTTTCATGCGCAGCGGGCAGGCTTTGACGGCGTTCAAATTCATGCCGTCCATGAAGGGTATCTCCTGGACCAATTTGCCATTCGCTTTTTCAACCACCGTACGGACAATTATGGTGGGTCCCTCGCAAACCGTTTGCGTTTCGCCGCGGAAGTCGTTCGGGAAATCAAAAAGACCTGTGGTGAAAGGTTTCCGGTTACTCTTCGCTATAGCCTCAAAAGTTTCATAAAGGGATACAAATGCGGAGCCCTGCCGGGTGAGGATTTTGAAGAAAAGGGGCGGGATATCGAAGAGGGAAGGGAAGCGGCCAAACTCCTGGTGACCTATGGTTACGACGCTCTCGACGTGGATGTGGGCTCCTATGATTCCTGGTGGTGGAGCCATCCCCCCATGTATCAGGAAAAGGGATTGTTCCGGCCTTATGCAAAGATTATGAAAGAAACGGTTGATGTGCCCATTATCTGCGCAGGCCGCATGGATGACCCGGATATGGCGTCGGCAGCCATCAGCGAAGGCATCTGCGATATGGTTAGTCTGGGAAGACCACTGCTGGCGGATCCTGATTACGTCAATAAGCTCCAATGCGGGAACGTTCGTGCCATCCGACCGTGCATCTCCTGCCATGAAGGGTGCATGGGTCGGATACAGGCCTACTCCGCCCTTAACTGTGCCGTCAATCCGCAAACCTGCCGGGAAAGGGTGGCTGCCTATAATCCTGTTTTGAAGAAAAAAAAGGTATTGATTGTTGGTGGTGGTGTTGCAGGCTGTGAAGCGGCAAGGGTATTGGCCACCCGGGGACATGAGCCGGTCCTATGCGAACGGGCCGGCGAATTAGGGGGCAATCTGCTTCCGGGCGGAGCGCCCGATTTTAAAGAGGATGATCTCGCCCTGGTTGAATGGTACACATATCAACTGGAAACACTGGGGGTCCCGGTAGAACTCAACCGGGAAGTCGATAAAAATTTTATTCTTACAAGTCCATTTGATGCCGTCATCATTGCCACCGGTTCCAGGCCCAAAATTTTCAGCCTGGGAGACGACGACAAAGTCTTTACGGCGGAAGCGGCACTGCTGAAAAAAGTTGATGTGGGGAACACTGTGGTTGTATTGGGAGGCGGCCTGATCGGATGCGAAACCGCATTATGGCTTTCCAGGGAAGGCAAGAAAGTCATTATCCTGGAAGTCCTTGATAAACTGCTGGCGCAGAACGCCCCTTTGTGCCACGCCAACAGCGACATGCTGAAAGAATTAATTCCCTATCATCATATTGAGGTCAAAACATCTGCAACCGCAAAGGCGTTTCAGAATGGAAATCTTTTGTTCGAAACCGGTAACCATGAAGAGATGATCGAGTGCGATTCCATTGTTCTGGCCATCGGGTATAATCCCAATCAATCCCTCTATGAAGAGATTCGGTTTGAGGTCCCCTGCACCTATCTGGTTGGTGATGCGCGCCGGGTTAAAAATATCATGTATGCCATATGGGATGCATTTGAAGTGGCAAACGGCATGTGACGACCTGCTCAATGGTTGGGGGGTAAATCATAACAGATCAGTCACGACGTCGTTTTTTAATCGTAAGGAGTCGGAAGAATGAATATCGCAAGAAATCTGGAACGGTCGGCGTTTTTTTTCCCATCCCGTCCGGCCATTAGTGAGGCCGGTGTCGAGACGAGCTATGCCGGGCTCAATGATCGGGCAAACCGCATTGCAAACTCCTTGATCCGCCTGGGTGTTCAGGCCGGGGATCATGTGGCGCTTTGTGCACCGAATTCGGCGGACTGGCTGGCTTTCTACTTTGGTGTGCTGAAGACGGGGGCGGTAGCTGTCACCATGTCCGCCCTGCTGAAAACCAGTGAACTGGAGGATTCCGTCAACGACTCCCTGCCGAAGATTATTTACACCTACGAAGAGAAGCTGGGTGACCTGTCCGGCATGAAGCGTCCCGGCGTGCTGGAGAACATTATCTGTCCGGGTGGGGATCTGGACTTTGACCGCCTGGTTAAGAGTGGTTCGGGCTCTTTTAAAGCCTTGGAACGGGACCGGTCCGATACCGCCGCAATCCTCTTTACGGGGGGGACCACCGGCATTCCAAAGGGGGTCCTTCTCTGCCACGAAAACATCAACGCGGCCATTCAGAACGTGATGTTTAATGAACGGTCCAACGAAAAGGACCGTGCCCTCTGCTTTCTTCCCTTTAACCACGTCTTCGGACAGATGCATATCATGAATGCCACCATATTGAGCAGTGGGTGCCTGGAGCTGCTCCCGTCCTTTGATATGGAAAGGGTCTTGGGCGTCATGGCAGCTGGAAAGGTGACCAAACTTTTTGCGGTTCCCACGGTCTATGTGCGCCTTCTTTCCCTTGATGACTTAAAAGAGAAGCTTAAAAATATTCGCTATTGCTTTTCAGCCGCCGCCAGCATGGCCGCTGAAATCGTGCGCCGCTGGAAGGATGAGACGGGACTTGCCATTCATGAAGCCTACGGCATGACGGAGAGCTCGTCCATGGTCACCTACAACCATTATTATCGCCATATGGTGGGGTCTGTGGGCACTCCGGTTTCAGGGGTGGAGTTACAGATCAGAGATTTGAAAGGGAACCTTCAAGCTGCGGGTGAAGAGGGGGAAATCTGTATTCGTGGCCGCAATATCATGAAGGGGTATCTCAACAAGCCGGAAGAAACCGCATCGGTTTTCTGGGACAATTGGTTCAGAAGCGGGGATTTGGGGCGCTTGGATGACCAGGGATATTTGTATATCGTTGACCGATTGAAGGATATGATCATTACCGGCGGTGAGAATGTCTATCCCCGGGAAATCGAAGAAGTCCTCTTTTCCCTCCCCGAAGTGGAGGAATGTACGGTGATCGGTCTTCCCGACAAAGAATGGGGTGAGCGGGTGACTGCCATTATTATCCCCAAACCCGGTATGATGGTTGATACAACTGAGCTTTCCGTTCGGCTAAAGACGAAACTTTCCCCGTTTAAGGTACCGAAGGAATATCATGTGGTGGAAACGCTACCCAAAAGTGCAGCCGGAAAAATATTGAAACGGGAAATTAGAAAGAAATACCTTATTTGACAAGGGTATGGATACAAAATATCAAAACAATTAAGGCGAATTCTGGTTAGGATTTCCTAAAAAAAGGATCTTCCATTCTATGGAGCACGGCTTCAAGGGTGTTATTAAATGGTCCTGGATTTTCAAGCTTAATGGATGCAAGAGCGGCTGCGAATTTCAGTGATTCCGATGGGTTGTGATCCATTCTGCGGGAAATATATGCACTGAATGTTGTGTCTCCCCTTCCAGTTCTCCCTAAGGTGTATCGGTTTGAGAATTTTTCAAAATATGTTTTTCCGTCGTATCGCAAGAGAACCCCGTCCGATCGCGTGATCATGGTTTCACGGCTTCCTAAATCTTCTAAAATAAAGGCCGCCTTTTCCAGGTCCGAGGTCCCCGTCAGCAACTTGGCTTCCAGCACGTCCACTTTAACTTTTTCCGCAAGACTGAAAATTTCCTTTTTCCCGGGTGCATCCCGCAAATGAATTTTCAGCGTAACTGGATCCAAATGACGTACAAATCCCTGCATATCAATGGAAAGATGATACCCTTTTTCCTTTAGGTATTTCATGAGATCGAAAGTGAAATCCTGGCCGGTAACCGGGCATAAGTGAAGAAAGGAGGCATTTATTAAGGGCATTTCCTCTATGGTGATGGGTCCTGCATTTTTTTCCTGGTACATCTCACGAATATCAACGTTTTCTGATGGATATATTATTTTCAAATGCGTGCTTTCTTCAGCTGGAAGAAGGAATACATCCACGCCTTTCTCCTTCAAAGGCATAAAGATTGATTCATCTCTTTTTAAAGATTTGGTAATTAATGCAGTTCTTTTTCCAAGTGCGGCCGCCGCCATGGCAGCGAAGGTTACCGCACCACCCGAAACGATTTTCGGTGAGCCTTTAAATGGGATGATGCGATTAAAGGATGTATGGCCGATAAATACAAAGTCATATTTTTCCATTTGCTTCCTTTATCATCTAGAATCAGCCGATGATATCAAGGATACCCTCTGATCCATCTATCCGGATAACATCGCCACTATGAATTGCATCCATGAGCTCCTCGACGCCAAAAACAGCAGGAATTGCATACTGCCTCGCATAAGCCGAAGCGATCGAAAGGAAGCCCCCTCGCTCTGTGACCAAACCTCCAATTAATGGCATGAAACGCATTACCATGGGCGAAGCGGTCTCACAGACCACAATTGCCCCACTATGCAGTGCCCCTAGTTCTTTTAAATCTCTTATGATGGTACATGGCCCCTCAATGATACCGGACGAAACCGGAAAACCGCTCAGCCTGCGAGGGTCCACATGTCTGTTTGCCATTAAGACATCCAGGGGAATGTATGGTGACCTAACCGAGTCGTACGAGTGCGCTATGTTTTTCATGGTAAGTCCCTCCTATATTTTGTCTTTCGGCCTTTGTTAAGGTTTTCATGACATGACGATAGTGATGATAACTTGACAATTCAAATCAAAAAAAATTAAAAGCAATTAAGGTATTCTGAAAATATACGGGGATCGAACCATGATCTTGAATATGAATCAACTGCGTTCTTTTTATATGGCGGCAAAATTAAAGAGCATTTCTAAAGCCGCACAGGCACTTATGGTAACCCCTCCGGCTATCACCATGCAGGTTAAGAAACTTGAGGAAACAGTTGACATCCGCCTCCTGGTCCGGGATGGAAATGCCATTCGGCTCACCGATACCGGCGAGATTGTATTCAAAAGGGCAGAGAAGATTTTTCAAGAGATTCAAGAAATGGAAGGATTTCTGGAGGACGTATCTACTGGTAAATCAGGCGAACTTCGCATAGGATGCCCAGAGAACCCGTTAAAACGTCTTATGCCTCTGATCGAAGATTTCAGGGGAATCTATCCCGGCATCAGGATCATTCTCGACCAGGGATCAAACGACGATATGATCAGAAGTATCGGGAATCATAGAAATGAACTTGCCGTCATCAGATATAGACCGAGTAACAGCCGGTTAAAAATCAAAGTTATCTGGAAAGATGAAGTGGTCCTGATTGCTTCACCGAAGAGCGTCCACTTGCCAGGCTCAGAAATCTCAGTGAAGCAGTTGTCGGAAATTCCATTGATCTTCAGGCGAGAGGGTTCTGCCATCAGAGAAGTTATCTTTGAATATTTTCGGAAATTCAAGGTAACGCCTCTTATGACAATGGAGTTAGGAAGTATTTCCCTGATGAAGAAGTTTGTGAGACATGATCAAGGAATTAGCTTTACAGAACAAAGCGCCATAGAGGATGAGCTCAAAAGTGGCACACTCAAAATAGTCCGAATCCTTGAAGGATCACCCCTGATTGAATTTGGTGTCGGATACAGGAACCGCAAGGATCTCTCGCCCCCAGCCTGGGCTTTTCTCAGGCTTCTTGATAAGTCTGAGAATCTGTAGAAGGTTTTATAACAAGCCAAACGATTACTTTTATCAAGAATTTTCGTAGGACTTTTCGATTTCCGCAACCATCTCCGGCATGCCCCTTCAGGGCCCAGGTTGATTAAATAATCGGCGCCTTTGACCACCGCCATGTTTTTCCAGTCCACCAACCAGTTCAGCCCCTCCATCAATTTCTCGATGTCCACAAAGTGCAGCCCTGTGAGGAAGTCGGCACCCCTTGTTCTAGAAAGTAATGTAGATGGAAAACTTGGTTCTTGACAAGAATTCAGGAGTGCATGGCAGACAACATATTGTATTGTTTGTTTTCTTATAAATGGTGGAATAACTGCTATTATGTTGTGAGTAGCCTTAACCCATTGCAAACAATGAACTTTCAGGACAACGTTCCGGATATCTCGAATTGACAAAGAAAACAATGCGTTGCGGGTGAATCTGAA
>Ga0233437_1004300_pt1 | contig 17034 bp, 10 predicted proteins | sample SI_122_August201_FD_182714 | JGI IMG/M metagenome (GOLD analysis project Ga0233437, IMG submission 182714) | Seawater microbial communities from Saanich Inlet, British Columbia, Canada - SI_122_August2016_200_MG | ecosystem: Environmental > Aquatic > Marine > Inlet | place: Canada: British... | reverse complement strand
TTATGCTCCTTTGGTTTTGTTAGTTTTGGGACTGAGTTTGTTCTTGAGGTTAAATAATTTAGATCAACCCAATAGCTTTATTTTTGACGAAGACATGCACGCCTATACCGCTAGTCTTATGGCAGAGAATGACCCCAAAGCTTACGAGTGGTGGCACAGTTCTTTTGAAGATGAGTTTGAAGATAATTTTGCACTATACTATCGCCCTCCAGCAGTAGAGTGGCTTCATCCTCCAGTTTCAAAACTGCTTCAAGCCAGTAGTATTAAACTTTTTGGTCTTAATGCTTTTGCCTGGCGACTACCATCTGCATTGACCGGTATTGGGATAGTTATTCTAGTTTTACTCATCACACTTCAATTAACTAAAAATAAAGTATTGGCTTTGCTTGCTGGTTTATTAGCTTGTTTTGAACCCTTGTTGTTAGTCCAGTCCAGAATTGCATCGGCAGATATTTTTCTGGCATTTTTTAGTCTTTTAACAGTTTATTTTTACCTAAAATATTTCATAACTAAATCTAGATTAACCAGCTGGAAACCATATATATTACTGGGAATTAGCTTAGGTTTAACTCTAGCTACCAAATGGTCTGGAGCTTTTCTGGTGCTGGGTTTACTAGGATTTGAAACTTGGGAAGTTGTAAAAAGTAAAAAAACTTCAATCATTAAAGGGCGACTCTGGCGGTGGGCTAAAATACTCCTGGTCGCATTTTTAATCTACCTGTTAAGTTTCACCCAGATGTTTCTTCAAGGTAAAGATCTATCGCACTTCACGTCACTTCACCGCCAAGCTTACTGGTACCAAACTCACACTAGTTTCACCCACCCCCACCAGAGTCGCCCCCTGCAGTGGCTAGTTGGTCAAAAACCTGTTTGGTATTACTATCACCAGGACACAAATGGAAAAGTGTCAGAAATAATCGCCAAGCCCTGGACTTGGTTAACTGTGGGTGGTTTTTTGTCTTTGATCTATCTCAATCTGCAACTGGCAAGAAAAAAACTAAAATTAAACAAAAAGCAAAAACAAGTCACTGCATTTCTCACTTTTATAACACTAGGTATGTATCTACCCTGGTTTTTTATAGGCAGAACCCTTTTCATCTACCAGATGACATCAATAATATCAGTATTAATAATTATAGTAACTTTATTGATCTCAATTATTCGAAATTTTATATCTCCCCCAAAAACTTCAGCCCCCTAATTTCCTTCATCACCTCTTTGATTAACTTTTCCAGATCTTTGACGTCTTCATCTAGCAGTGCAAACTGCCTAGTTACAAACTTGCCACTGGGTTTAACAGGCTCTACAAACTCCAGTGCACCTGTGGTGGCGTCGTAGGGAAATCCTGGAGCCAGTTTGGTGAGCAGTTTGTAAAACACCAACTGTCTTTTGTAGGGACCGCGTATTCTCTCTGGTAAAGACTGCTCTCTTTCGGACAGATTACTGGACTGGGTTCTGCCTTCAATGTCATTAATAGATTTGGCTCGACCTGTTTTGTAATCAACCACTTTAACTTGCTTTTTATCTCTATCCAGCCAATCCACCCGGTCTATCTTGCCGGTTAAATGAATGTCATCCAGATATGTAGCCAGTGGAGAAAACCCAAACTGTTGTTCTGCCATGATAATATCATTAACATTTAATTCTTGAGTTAAATATAACTCCAGGTTTTCCTGCCCTCGTTTTAACCAACCACTGTGTTCTTCCTTGGTTAATACCTCATTCTTCATGGCTTGCTTAAAGTTTTCTATCACCTCTTTTACTGGCATCATCTTTCTTTGGTGTAACATGTGTTGATTAAGTAGCTCTAAAGTCTGATGGACTGCTGTGCCATAAGCCAAAACGGGTTCTTTGGCCCTGGGCAGTCGCAGTAGTACGTCGTAAACAAAATCTTCTGGGGACTGGAGATATTTATTTAAGGACGAAACAGATAGCTTGAAGTTTTTGGTCAGGTGAATAAAGAACTGCTTTTCATCACTAGTAATGGCTGTACTTTCAGCGGGTTTTAATAACTCAACCAGTTTATCTGGAGTACTGTTCAATAATTCTTTTGGCTCGATCTCTGTCACAAATACAGGTTTTTCATTTTCGTTAAGCTCGGCAATAAACTGGCTACCTATGACTTCTCTAGTCCGCTGATTCTGCAACTTGGTTTGGGGGTAACTCAACATAACTTGCTTACTGGCTCTGGTCATGGCCACATAGAACAAGCGTCGCTCTTCATCATTTTTTTCCAGCCGAGAGATGTCGGTGAAACGCAAAACGCTGTCTGGCAGTTTTAACTTCACGACTTGCCTAGAATTTCCCCAGACTCCATCGTTTAGGCCAATCATAAATACATACTGCCACTCTTGGCCTTTGGCTTTATGCACGGTAGACAGATGGACAGCCCCTACTCCTACATCTAGATCTTCGGCTTGAAGACTTAGTCTGTGTTCGTTCATCAGTTCTATAGCTTCAAGAAAATCTGATAGCTTAAATTCTGGCTGTCTAGTTGCCAAAGATTTAATCTGATTATAGAGAGTGTTGAGATTAAAGATTAACTCGACTCTATTGGGCCTAGTTAACAACCAATCCAAGTAGCCACTATCCTTAATTACCTGGGCAAACCAATCTGGCATGGTCATCTTAAGATCGTCTAGTCCCCAAGCGATTATCTTGCCATATGCCTGCCTCACTAGCTCCAACTCCATACTGTTGACACTGGTTTGAGTGGTAGATGTTTTTGTTTGAGCTGGCGGTTGGTAATCTTCAATAATTTCCGACAGTGATTTTCTAGCTCTACCTGCTATCTTGGCCAACTTAAACACCGCCAGTCTATCTACTCCAGACCAGTCATAAACTAAAACTTCAAACAAGTTGGGATGAGCCTTGTCTGTTCTTACATCGTGAATAGTTTTTAGCAATTCCAATAACTGGCGAATAGGCTCTGTTTGTAAAACATTACCACCACCTGCAACTTCGTAACGAACTTTGGCAGCATCCATCAACTCCATCAGCTCAAAACTTTCCATATTCTTACGATACAAAACAGCGATCTGGGCAGGATCGACTTTTTGCTTGATTAACTTATTAATTTCATCCATCACCCACATTAACTCCACTTGTCTGGATGGGGCTTTAAACAAACTTATAGCTGGCGACTTGCCAACCACTTTGCTTTTTACCGCCTTGTTTGGCAGTATGTTGTTGCCGGAAGCATCTGCCTCCTTTTGATGAGAGTGGCCAATTAACCAATGAGCAGCATCGTAGATGGTTTGAGGACAACGATAACCCCGGTCCAAGGTGATAACTTGGGCGGTGGGAAAATGATCGACAAATCCAGTCACATTTTCTAGACTGGCCCCCTGAAACCTAAAGATAGACTGTTGAGGATCACCCACCACAAACACATTAGCTTTTTCTCCCCAATACTGGGCCAGCTTCATCACTACTTGGTTCTGAGCAGAGTTGGTATCTTGGTATTCATCGACCAAAAAATAGTGCAGCTCTTCCTGCTGTTCTCGCAGTAGTAGTTCGTGTTGGTCAAAAGCTTGAATCACCAAAGCCACCATGTCGTCAAAGTCATAGCGATGTGTCTCCAACAACTTTTTTTGATAGGCTTGATACAACTTCAACAGCTCCTGGTTTTTGGCCTGGTTGCGTTCTTGCTTCAGTCTTTTTGTTTTACTAGTGATGGCATCTATATCTAGATACTCTTCTTCTATAATATTTGAGTACTCATCTGGAAATATACCCTCACGCTTGAGGTCGGATATTGACTTGATCACGTCGTATAAGTAATGTGTAGGATCTCCCAACGGTCTCAATATATCCAAAGATGCAGAAGAAATTATCTGGGTCACCATCTGGTACTTCTCAAGATCTGTTAGAGGTTGGCTCTGATGGCTGATAGCAAAATATTCTGGATACTGGCTAATTATTCGCTGACAATAACTATGGAAAGTGCTAATTCTCACCTGATAACCAGTGGGACCTATCATCTCCACCAGACGCTTCTGCATGTTGCTGGCGGCCGACTCGGTGAAAGTTAAAGCTAGAATACTGCTGGGAGTGCTGTCTGTCTTGGTTAATATGTTGGCCACCCTGGCCGCCAGCACCTGAGTCTTACCCGTCCCAGGACCAGCCACCACCATCACCGGACCATCAATTTCATCGACTGCTTTTTTTTGGGCAGGATTAAGCTGTTTATAAATCTTTGTAAATTTATTGTTGTTTTTTGACATCATTTGAATATAGCAAAGTGCTTTTTTAATTAACAGTCACTCTTATCCAAACCACTCCCCATTGTCATTCTCAATCTCGACAAAGTCGAGTTGGGAATCCAGGAGGAATAACTGCAGTTCCTCGATTCGCAACAAGATTAGCCAACTTGTTTTTGTTTTTGTTGTAGACGACCTATCTGTCTACCCAACATATCACCACGTTGTTTGAGGGCAGCTTTAACCGGCTGATCTGCTCCCACACTGGCTCTACCAAATGCTCGACGCTTCTTGGCAGCTTCCATGAGTCTGGCTTGATTGCGAGCTGCAAAGGACTGTGACAAGCCTGCACCAGAAGCAGGTTTACTACCAAAACTAGATCTATTTACAGTTGGCATAGGTGGGCGACGGACGGGATTGTTCATACAGGTATACTATCATATGTAGTAGTATTTTTTATTACCGATGAAATATATCAATCAATCACAATTATGAAAAATCATAAAACCAATATCCTGGTCGTCTGCTCCAAAAATATAAAAAGAAGCCCTACAGCAGAAGAGATGTACAAAAATGACCAGCGGTGCAGTATGAGAGCCGTAGGTACTAGTCCAAAAGCAGAGAGAAAAATATCATTTGCAGATCTCTCCTGGGCAAATCTGGTGTTGTGTATGGAACAAAAGCACAAAAGAATGATCGAACAACAGTTTGGCAGAAACAACTTACCAGAACTTCAAGTGCTGGGCATTGAAGACAAGTATGAGTTCATGGATCCAGAGCTAGTGCAAATGTTGAAGGTAGATATAGAAGAAGTAATTAATTAGTGTCGGGGCAACAAAGATTCTCTTTTTCAATCATGTTATAATTTTTTTATGAGTGAAGATAGCAGAATTATAGAAGATCGCTTGAGAAAAGTGGATAAAACTGCCACTAAAGATGCAGAAAGAGCTGGGAAAATAGAAGCTTTAACTGAGATAGCTGTCCAGGAATATGCTAGTTACTTTTATCCAGATATTTTCATCATACCTGAGGATGAGCGTCAAGCAATTACAGAAAAAATAAAAAAGTTTCCTCCTTATATAATTTCTTTAGTATTATCTGATGATCCTAGTGACGAACACTTAGCTGAAAGAATTAGAGAATACAATCAATATGATCAAGCTCTACTACCCAATCAGTTAGTAAGTGGAAGTGCAGCAATACAAGAAGCCATCGTCCAAGGCTTAAAAGATGTCAGGAATAAGAAAGCTTTCGAAAATAGTGCTTACTCTCATCGAGCTTTAGCAGTATTTCCAGCTCAACCGAATTTAGGGTTAAACAGAAAAATCTCGAATATACATGATGAACCTCTTACAAAAGAAGGATTTGTAGATGACCACAGCCAAAAACCCGAAAGCTTAACCAGCCTTGATGGCAATACTACTCTTATGCTCCCCATAAAAGGAAGACAGGTACCTAGGGCTATTGAACTAGCGGGGTGGAATCCAGATTTTAAAGTAGGTGAAAAAGTAGTTGATACTATCACTCCTCTCGTCCACGCTGCTCATAGATTTAATGAAAATATAGAAGGGTACTGTTCCTGTTGGACTTGTAGAGATCTTAATACAGCTTTTGGTGGACAGCCTGAACAGTGGCTAAGTTGTAATGTGCACAATAAAAAACATAGGGCTATTATCAATTGTTTAACACAATTGCAGGATAACTTTCAAACACTTAAAAGTGATCCGCTTTTGCCTAGACTATGGAATACTGAACTAAACCCCTACTTTGGTGACACCTCCTCAGTTCCAGTTCCCATGATTCATTCTGTTGAACAATTGCCCGATCACTTTCACATGGTAATTTTACACAAAAAAGCCGATGGGAATGACGCCGATTACACAGGAGTTAGAGAAGCTGATAGAACTACTCCCAACTTTTTTTACTTAGCTGCTCAACTATACTCAGCCATTGACCCAGACCTTTCTTCACACTTGTTTGGAGGACAAGCTCTCACCAACATGCTGGATCCCATAACATGTGTTGTCGGAGGTGATGAAGCAGAAAAGTGGAGTGCTGGCGACCTCAATGTACAATATAGAACAGCAGGTTGTCGCTATGATGGTGATTCAAGATACATCGCAGCTAAAATACAATCACCACAATACGGACCTAGAGTAGATCGCCAAAGAAAAAAACACTTTCAAGATCCTCAAAATCCATGGGTCATTGATGGATTGAGGAATAAACCAAAAGTTCATCCTTGGATTCAAAAGATTCAAAAAGAAACTGACCAAGAGATTGAAAAGCATGAAGTCAGAGGATATTTGCCCCTTAAATCTCTCATGGGCATATCAAGAAAATTCTTCGGCCATTGGCAAAAAGATTAGCTTAATCTCTATCCCTGGTTGCATTTTCAGCTGCTTTGACAGGTGAAAATTGCTTGATTAAAAACTCATCTGGATTGTTAACCAACTGTCCATTAGCTAGGATAGCCATCATCTCGCGCCCTGAAATTGTATATGGGAATAGCTCAACGGTCACTTGCTGTCCATCGATTTGTTTTCCAAACTTTACATACTTTCTCTGCCCAATCTTTGTATCATAATACTCAGGAAATAAAGCACGAGCCAGCCTGTCTGCCTTGGTGTGAGAATGGGTATTTAAAGTATCATAAGTTTGCTTAGTATAGGACAAGTTGTCTATGTATTGTTGAACTAGCGGATTTCTAAGCTCTGGCTCATAATCAAGGAACCAATCTTGAGGATTTCTTCTTGTTTCGTGTTGCTTAAGCATCTCTTCTAACACCTTGATAATTGGGTCGACTATATAAACCGTTGAGCTCTTTCTAAAATCTACTATATCTGTATCAACAACTCTTCCCAAAGCCTCAGTTGGTGTTAAGCCCAATCTTTCAAGCATTGAAATCATTTCAGGTACTGCTTGCTGACCAAACATTTTCCAATGATAGTCTATTTTTTTCTTTAATACTGGGATGATAGTGCGAACTAGATGAGTAAACTCTACCCAGTTGGTAACTTTAGACTTTCTAGATGTTAGTAAATCCAAGAGCTCAACCAAATCAGATGGTACTTCCTGATTGAAAGAAGCTGATTTAATAATTTCTGCGAGTATTGCTATTGCTTCGCGACCATCTTTAATTGATATGCTTTCTTGATTGTTAACCAAATAGTCTTTGTAAGCAGAAAAGATCTTCTGTGATGCATCATCCAATGCCGTGTCTAGCAATAACACTTTTTCTCTACCTGATGAGTTTAATCTTTCCATTTTTAGTAATTCTTGGAGCTGTCCTCTAACTTGGTTAACTTTTAGACAGCATTCGTTAATTATTTCTTTTTCTTTTTCAGGTTTCTTACTGTCATTTTCAAGCCATCTCGTTACTAAGCTAACTAACTGCACCACTTCCAATCTAAGCTGCGATGAATACATGTTTATCTGCAGTTCTGCTTGCTGAGCAAAGTGAAGTAGACCATCAATACTTACTTCATAAAAAATTCCTGCATCCAATATTAACTGATCTAACTCCTCCCTTAAGTTAGGATGAGCTAGCAGATCTTCCCTATCTTCATCCGAAAATTGATAGACACCAAATTGATTTCTAAACATTTCCTGATATTTCTCCAATCTGGTTTTATCTCCTGTGTCTAGATAATAAGTAAATGCTCTCAAATAATCTGGTATTGCTAAAGACATTTGATTATGAACCGCCTGACGCAACCATCTAAGTCTTTGTTTTCCAGTTCCCTCTGGATTCATATCTAGACTTTCAACAACTTCTGCCTGATGTCTCATTTTCGCTCGATGCTGTTCATTAGCTGTAAACGGCAATTGTCTCTGTAGTATTTTCCAACTCATTTGTTCAAAGGAGGTCATTTGAGATGAATAAAGACTTGAAAATGCAGCTCGTAATGGCTCTACTCCTTCTACTTCTGTTCTTTCAGACGATAAAATACGACCCATTCTGTGAGCTCCAGCAATCTTGAGATAGATCAAGCCAAGTTCTCCTCCACTCACCACTCCTTCGGCTCGATCATTACCTAAATCATTAAATAACGTAGTGAGAGATTCATAAGTACTGCAAAGTTCTGGTCGAACTCTTGATTCTAATAAGAACTGCCCATGCAGTCTGTTCTCATCAAATGCTTCATTGTTAAAGTACGTACTTATTGGTTTAGTCAACATAAATCTTTGCACATCTAAAGGTTGCGCCTTAAGCTCTGTCCAGTATCTTTTTTGACTCAAAGTTTGTGCTTCTATAAACTCATCAAAATATGCTGCTACTTTATCCAACACTCCCAAGCCAATCATAGAGCCAAAAAACTTATCATTGAGTTTGCCATCAGAAATGTATTTATCAAAATACGCTTTATTATTTAAGGCAAATATGGAAAGAGTCTCATCACTAGTTTGAGCTAATTTAATAATCAATCTATCTCTGATTGATTGTCGATCTACAAATTCTTCGGGCAAATTTTGAACAATCAATCTTTGATTATTAATCAAAAAGTAATGGCTATTTGCCCAAAATATTTCTGGCTTAATTTGTTCTTGAAAATTGTAATTATTAATAAATTTTTTAATGACAGCGTCATTAAATCCAGTAGACTCGGTTAAAAGCACCTCAACAAATGCTGATGTTATATTATTTTGCTCGTCAAACCAATTTTCTAAATTTGACTTATTGGTAGCTAAAAATGAAATAGCAGGCCAACTCCAATCTGGAAAGTGCCCTTCTGGCTCATAACTTTGAAATGACTTTCTAAGTAGTGGATATTGTTGCATAATTTCTATTAATTTTTTATCCTCACTGGATAATGACTCAACATTTCTAGGTCTCAACTCCCCAATTACTTTAATTACTTTTGGATAATCAATATCAAGCCCACTTGTAGTTTCTGTTAGATACTGCAAAAATGGTTGATCAAATAGTTGTGGTGAGCTTTTAATGAGTAAAGCCAAATGCTTCAATTTTTCTTGATGACTAAGTAGTTGTTGATATCTTTCCACTTGAGAAACCTTTAGTGCTGACTCCCCCATTAACTCCACAAATAACTCAACTAAAGGATATTTCTCTTCATCACTTGCTAACCTCAGTGCTTTATCGATTAGATCAGAGTACACATCTATATTCCGCTCTTCAAATTGACCATACTCAAATCCTCCTGCACCCACATCCCAACCCAATTGAGTTAATTTAGCAATCTTTTCCAAAATTCCTCTTTGTTCAAGAACAATTAAATTTGGCAATAAATTGCGAGTATCTAATCCTCTCTTATTCCTATCACCCTCCCAATGAACAACTACGCTTTCTATAACTGTGAGAGCATTGGTCATCCAACTAAGTAATTGGGTTTCACTAAGAAACTCCTGCCAGTTTATTTCAGTCACTATTACGAAAGACACGCTATTGTCTGTAAAAATAGGTATAGAAAATCGGTTACCACTCAATAACACTAGCTTTCTATAAATATCAAATTTAGTTCTCTGATCTTCTGTTAAACCACCTTTTTCCATTACACCTACTAAGGCTTGAAGACAACCACTTACCTGTCCATCAATACTCAAAACTAAACCATGGGTAAAAAACACATATGAATCAATTTGTTGAATAACTGCATCAACTGTAGTTGCATCTACAGCAGCAATCCTTTCAAATAGATTAATTAGTTCTGGTTTTTTTAAATCATAAGCAGAAAAATTAAAACCTAACAAATGTATGGTATCTATAATATGCTTGAGCTTTTCGGGAGTGAATTTTTTTAAACCATTAACTTGCTCCGATCTAACTGTCAACAATGAGGGAACTCTCTCTTCAAGTACTTTTAATGATATTTTTGCTTCCTTTACACCATTTAGTCTTAAAGATACTAAATTTAACTGGCGATTTAATCCTCTCGTTATGCTTTGACTAGCTAAATCTCTCTGATTTGCCTGATTTCTTCTACCCCTGTCTCTATTACCAAAACCTAAATCTGGATCATTTTTTTTAAGCTCTTCAATATAATCATAAATTCTGGCTAAAGAAATTTCTTCAATTTCATCGAGATCGGATAGAGGTGATTTTTCTGGTAAACCTAGATATTCCCTCAACTGATCATGGTCCTTGATGATCAAGATACCTTCATCAACTTTTTTTTCAGCTACAACAAACTCCTCTCTAGGTTTCACCTCATGCTCTACAGCAGATAAGCCAGCTTTATCAACCATATATAAATGGTATCACGATGATCTTTGCAACCTAAGTGATAGAAGTATGAGGAAACTTACTCAGAAGTATGTTCGGAGCGACCAGCCGCAGTGCGGGGTGTCCGGCAACTCATCCGCCAGTCGGCGGACTTCGTTGTCGGGGCGACAGGACTCGAACCTGCGACCGCTCGCACCCCATGCGAGTATTCTAGCCATCTGAACTACGCCCCGAATTTCTAACACATTATATCAGTAAGCAATTCTCTACACTTCTTGTAAGAATCGGCTATTATCATATGGATATCTTTGTAGTATGTTATTAAAGAAGAAGAAAACCCAAAGATAGACTTGTAGTGAAATAAGAAACGAGTTAATTATGGATAGATTTTATAACATTTTCGTTTATTCTGATGACGATAGTAGCCAGAGCTACTTGAGGAAGAAGAAGCATCGAAAATGCATAAAAGATGCCATAGGTAGTCGTTCTGTTATTTCACTACAAGTCTAATAATTAAAGTAAAGGAGAAGTATGAGTCCCGTAAAAAACCACAAAAAAAAGACCGATAAAAAGAGTGAAAGTGATAAACAGGCAGATGGCAGAACCCAAGCTGTAAATATCGCCATGCAACAAATAGAAAAAGAGTACGGTAAAGGAGCCATCATGAAGATGGGAGAATCTTTAAAAAACATGGCTAAAATGCCTGTTGTCTCTACTGGATCACTTTCACTTAATCTGGCACTTGGTGTAGGTGGTTATCCCAAAGGACGTGTAGTCGAGATCTATGGACCAGAAGCATCTGGTAAAACTACCCTTTGTTTGCATGCCATAGCAGAAGTTCAAAAAAAAGGTGGCACAGCTGCCTTTGTTGATGTAGAGCACGCCCTGGATCCAGTTAGAGCTCAAAAAATTGGTGTCAATCTAGATGAGATGCTTATCTCCCAACCAGATTATGGTGAACAAGCTCTAGAAATTGCAGAGACCTTGATTAGATCTGGTGGTATAGATATCTTAGTCATAGATTCTGTGGCAGCTTTAGTTCCCAAATCAGAGATTGAAGGAGAAATGGGCGATCAACAGATGGGCAAACAAGCCAGACTCATGTCCCAAGCCATGCGTAAGCTCACTTCCGCCATCAGTAAAACCAGTACTCTAGTCATCTTTACCAACCAAATTCGCTACAAGATTGGCGTCATGTTTGGCAGTCCAGAAACTACTACTGGAGGCAACGCTCTTAAATTCTATGCCTCTCTGCGACTAGATATTCGCAAGATTGGCAACATTCAAGAGGGTGACAAAGTTGTGGGCACTAGACACAGAGTCAAGATTAAAAAGAATAAGGTCGCTCCTCCTTTCCAACAATGTGAGTTTGATATGGATATCAATGGTATCTCTATTGCCGGCGATGTGATTGACCTAGCAGCAGAACATGAAGTTATCCAAAAAGCTGGTAGTTTCTTCAAGTATAACGATGAAGTCTTGGCCCAAGGTAGAGAATCTGCCAAAGCCTATCTACTTGAAAACCCAGACTTTATGAAAAAGATTCAAAAACAAATCTGGACCAAGATCAAAGAAGAAAATAACCTATAGTTTTTCTTCCAGCCACTCACTCACATTTCTACGCCTGGTAGATCAAGTAATTGAAGTTGACTATACGGTGGGTGGGCAGTACAATCTACAGCTAGTTGTAAAGTATATTTATCATTAATCAAGAAACACAATGAGCAATCAAGAATACTACAAAAATTTCCCAAATCGGGTTATACAAGCCTGGTAGTTTCCAAACTGGTCAACCTGCATAACTAGGTTTGACCACAATGATGATTCTTCATACTTTGCCTTAAATGAAAGGACAATTATGTCATTTTTTAGTAATTTATCTGGATTATTTAGTGTAGAAAACGCACCAAAGAAACAGAAAACAGCCGGTAAACCACAGGTCAAACAGGGCAAACCTGTCCAGAAACAACCTGTAAAGTTAGGTGATAAAAAGGGACCAAAAAATATCCCTCAGCCCATGCCTCTCAAACAGGTTGGTAGTAGACCTCCAGTTCAGAAGCAGGTTTTAACTCCTCCCCCAGTAGAGATAATAAAACAGGCAGAAGATATCGTACGTGAAGCAAAGGCAAAAGCTAGAGAAATTATTGTTGAAGCCAAGACCGAGACTTTATCCATTAGAAGTGAGGCCGAAACTCAAGCTAGGCAAATTGCCAAGTCTATCGAAGAACAACAAAGAAACCTAGATAACAAAATAGATAGGATCGATCTCAAACTAGAGCAGATCACCCAAAAAGAAGGAGCCTTAGATGTAGATCGGGACAAAATTGGCAAGCTTAGATTAAAAGTAGATCAGATCAAAGAACAACAGTTAGAAAAACTAGAAAAAGTGGCTGGATTAACTAGAACTCAAGCAGAAAAGCGCTTGCTGGAACAGCTTGAAATAACTTTAAGCCAACAGATGGCTCAAGTTGTGAGACAAAAAGAAGAAGAAGCTCTAGCCCAAGCAGAAGAAAAATCTAGAGAAATCATGATAGACACCATGTTGCATGGTGCCACCGATTATGTAGCCGAGTACACTGTGTCTGTTGTTTCTCTTCCTAACGAGGAAACCAAGGGTAAGATTATCGGCAAAGCTGGCCGAAACATTCATGCCTTTGAAAGAGCTACTGGAGTTGACGTAGATCTAGACGTCTCACCCACAGAAGTTAGAATTTCCAGCTTTGCCCCCATCAGAAGAGAGATTGCTAGAATTTCTCTGGAAAAATTAATCAAGGATGGACGTATCCAACCCGCTAGAATCGAAGAAGTGGTAGCCAAGGTTAAAAATGATATAGACAAAACTGTTTTTGAAGCAGGTAAGAAACTTTGTCATGACTTGGACATCTACAACCTACCAATCGATCTAATTAAGTACATTGGTAAATTTAAGTATCGATACTCATATGGTCAAAACTTAATTGCCCATACTCTGGAAGAAACCCAGATTGGAATTAAGCTAGCCAGCGAACTAGGTGTAGATGTGAACACAGTTAAACTGGGTTGTTTACTCCACGATATTGGAAAAGTATCAGAAGAAGATGAAGGTAGTCACGTCGAGCTGGGTGTAAAGATTGCCAAAAGGTTTAATCTTCCTCAAGCTGTGATTGACTGTATCGCTCAACATCACGAAGACGAGCCGTTTTCTGGTCCAGAGCAGATGATAGTTTACATTGCCGATGCCATATCTGGAGCCAGACCTGGTGCTAGATATGAAAACTATGAAGAGTACACCAAGCGACTAACTCAAATTGAAGAGATAGCTACCTCCCACGACTCTGTCAAACAGGCCTACGCCATTCAAGCTGGCAGAGAAGTCCGAGTCTTGCTTGAACCAGAGGGTTCAAAGGATGACGATGTTAAAGTCTTAAGCCTTAAGATACGTGACCAAATCAAAGAAAATGTGACTTATCCTGGTACAGTTACAGTCACAGTTATCAGAGAAACTAGAGCTCAAGAAGTGGCCAAGTAGACTTCCTGCAAATATAAAAATTTAATGGTTTATAATAGCTACATGAACCAAACCTGGTTAATCGTTCAAGGAGTTTTGTCTGTGGCACTTGTGGCCATGATTATGCTCCAAGCTCAAGGTACTGGACTGGGTAGCACCTGGGGTGGAGGTGGCGAATCTTACCACACAAAACGAGGTGTAGAAAAAGTCCTTTTCTACCTGACCATAGCCGGAGTTTTTGTATTTACTTTAGTGTCAATCCTAGCCCTGCTCTAACATGCGTAAGCTTTACTGGTATCTATCCGCCTATGTCCGAAAACACGGTCTAATTTTTGTTTTTTCTTTAGTAGGAGCAATTGTCCTTTTCTCTTTCTTCATTTCTTCTATTTCTCAGACACTGGAAACTAAACAAACACACTATATAGGTATTATTGGTAGCTATACTCTATCTAGCCTACCAGACATAATTGGACACCAAATTAGTGCTGGACTAACACAAGTCAAAGAAGATGGATCTGTGGCTCCTCTACTCGCCCAACGTTGGACGATAGAGCAAGAAGGCACAGCCTACAGATTTGTGCTTAAAGACGATCTAGTTTGGCAAGACGGAAAAGAGGTTAAACCAGAAGATGTGCTGTATCAACTCCAAGATGTAGAAGTCATAGCCACTCCTCAAGATATTGTATTTAAACTGCCCACTGCTTTTTCACCTTTCCCCACCAAAGTTTCGCAACCCATCTTTCGTGAAGGTGAGCTTAAAACTAACTTCTTCTTTTCCCAACCCACCTTAATTGGCATCGGTCCATACCAAATTACTCACTACATCAAAAATAAAGGCAATAAAATTAAAGAACTGACAGTAGAAAGTCAAAACGAACGATACATATATCGCTTCTTCCTCACAGAAAAAGATGCCACTGTGGCCTTTAAGCGTGGCCAAGTGGATATCTTGCCAGATCTAGCCAAACATCACGACATCATGGACTGGGAAAATGTTCAAGTATTAAGCCAGCTCAATTATAACCAATACTTGGCTGTATTCTTTAATCACCAAGATCCCATTTTCCAGAAAAATATTAGACAGGCATTGTCTTACGCTACCCACAAACCCATAGATGATACTCGTGCAACAGGACCACTAAACCCCCAATCTTGGGCATATTTAGCTGGTGGCAAATCTTATGATTATGACCTAGATAGAGCTGTGGAAAGATTACTAGACGAAGTACCTAGAAACCCTTTGTCTTTCAATCTTACAACCACCACCTTATTTGAAGATGAAGCCAAAAAAATTAAAGATGACTGGGAAAAAATGGGACGTGTGGCAGAAGAAAAGTGTAAAACTAGTAGTGCTGTGGAAGATAAAAGTTTGTGCCCCAATCTACAGATTGCAGTCAATCTCCACATTACCAACTTTCCAGACGTGGGTAACTTCCAGCTTTTGTTAGTGGGTCAAGAAACATCCCCCGACCCAGACCAATACGAGTTTTGGCATTCTGGTGAACCAGGCAACATTACAGGTTACAAAAATACTAGAATAGATAACCTGCTAGAAAAAGGTAGACAAACCTACGAGAAACAAGCTAGAAAAGAAATATATCAAGAGTTTCAACAGTTCTTGCTAGAAGATGCTCCAAGCATATTTATAAAGTTTTTGCCTAGTTATGCGGTGGAGCGAGATTGATCTTCAACTTTAACTGTCATTATCCAGTGCGTTATTTTATTTTTATTGATGAGGTCAGACATAACCATTTGTTGACATATTTTCACTAACATAGATATCATTTCATGATTAAAACTGTATGTATTCACAATTGCACTAATAAATAATGGGTTTAGCTCGTTGTTTTCTATCCAGGTTTTCATCAAAGCAACAATTTTTTCTTTAGGTACTTTTCCAGATTCAAGTTCTACAATTATTTGAAGATGCAACTCCTGAATACCTCCTGGCTGACCAATAATATCGATATATGTAGCTGATCCATTATTGATATATGTAGCTAATCCAACTTTTGACTCATTTTCCATAACTATCCCTATAATTAGATCATTACTACATTAAATTATATATCAAAAGTTCAAATTAATCTAATATTTAATATTCGGAGATAACTCTAGAGATTATAATTTTCTCATCTTCTTCCTCAACTTCTCAAAAAACCAAGTTAAGTAATATTTGTTGCTAAGGGGGATGTCGTGTGATGGCAAATAATTTATCTCCATCCCTCCAAAGCCCCGTTTAAATAATGAGACTCCGGCAAATCTATGATTTGGCTGATCTTCCGGTGCTATGCCCCAAAAGTTGTATCTAGTACATCCTCTAGCTTTGGCCTCTTGTACCGCTCGCCATTGTCCAGCATAGCTACCAGGCAAAGATCTGTTGGCGTCTGTAGATACACCATAGTGATAAACCGCCTCACTGTTATAAAAAATCACAAAAGCCGAAGCCAGCAACTCTCCCTCTGTTGTCCTGGAATGAATGAAGCTAACTTCCCCTCTTTTCAAGAAAGCTTCAAACTGCTTGGTAAAAAACTCTTTGGAAAAAGGCACAAACTTGTGCCTAGTTGCCAACTCCAGTTGGTGGGCATAAAACTCCTCCATCTCTTGTGGGTCACTAGAAACACTGGTGGTTATACCTAGTTTATCCGCTTTTCTAATGCTAGAGCGATGGTTCTTCCGCATGGCAGCCATCAGTTCTTCATCACTCAAAGTTAGATCAAGTTGTAAAGTTAGATCTGCAGTTAGATGCATAGGAGAGGGTTTTGCTCCAAGACTCTCCACGGTGTTTCTCAACTCACTACTTTCTAGTTGTTGGGGACGAAAACGAATAAACAAACAGTTATTTTGTTTACCCAACTCTTTAAGAGTGCCAATAATAGCATCCAAAACTGGTTTGTTTGTCCAGTCTAATAGTGGTCCACCATATATTGCTAAATAAGCCCCCCGTTTGGCTGGCTCTAGTATGCCTTCTGCCAAACCCAAAATCACTTGATTATCATCAAAAGCCGCCACTCTAAACACCTGCTTGCCTAGTAACTCTTGAAACTCACCCCAAGCCCAAGACTGCAAAAAGTTGGCTTCTGCGTACTGGCCTACCAAACTCTCCCACTCTTGCTCCTGTTCAATTAATCTAACCGTCATGTTGTTGCCTCCATTTATTT
>Ga0233437_1004294_pt1 | contig 17077 bp, 13 predicted proteins | sample SI_122_August201_FD_182714 | JGI IMG/M metagenome (GOLD analysis project Ga0233437, IMG submission 182714) | Seawater microbial communities from Saanich Inlet, British Columbia, Canada - SI_122_August2016_200_MG | ecosystem: Environmental > Aquatic > Marine > Inlet | place: Canada: British... | reverse complement strand
CACTTGTGGAGGAAATTCGAAAATCATTAACAGTTTCGAATATAAATATTGCCGCCGTCGGGGCTGGCTTCCCTTCGTCACAAACATTCATTTCAATAAAACTGGCTGAATGCGAACTATTAGTATCTAAAGGTGCTGATGAGATTGATATCGTTATTTCGGTGGGTCGTTTTCTCGGGGGTGATTATCAAAGGGTTTTTGACGAGATCTACCTGATAAAGAACATGATAGGTGATATCCATTTGAAAGTTATTTTGGAAACCGGCCTACTTAAAACCGCTCAGAATATTCGTTTGGCCAGCCTAATTGCTATGGAAGCCGGAGCTGATTTCATAAAAACATCAACCGGAAAACTGAGTCCCGCTGCTACTCCTGAAGCTGTTTATGTCATGGCTAAAGCAATCAGGGATTATCATTCGCATACAGATAAAATGGTTGGACTTAAACCAGCCGGAGGAATTTCAAACCTTGATGATGCTATGATTTATTATACGCTTATTGAAAATCTGCTTGGTGAGGAATGGTTAACACCCGGACTTTTCAGAATTGGTGCCAGTCGTTTGGCCAACCATTTATTAAGCTCAATTAAGGGTCAGGAAGTAAATCATTTCTAGCCTCTAACCTGACAAAAATCATTATTATTGTTTGCTCAATAACACTACAGACTAGTTAAATATTTATATATTTGCATCTATACCGATGAAGATAAATAATATGAAAGTTCAGGGATTACAACCGGAACAATTGGAGAAAGCAGCCATTATGCTTAAAGCCATTGCTCATCCGATGAGAATAAGCATAATTTCCTTCCTGGAAGATGGCAAGAAACTCACTGTAACAGAAATACATGAGAAGTTAAATCTTGAACAATCCACTACTTCACACCATCTTGGAATTCTCAAAGACAAGGGTGTTCTTGCCAGTAAGCGAGATGGCAAAAACACCTATTACTTTTTGCGTCACGAACAGCTGAGCAATATCGTGGAATGCATTTCAAAATGCGCCTGTTAAACACTTCTTCTTTCTGATTGTATGCTTTGATACGATCAAAATATATATATAATGCCAAAAATCAGGGTGACAAAAATCTTCCGTTTTGAAATGGCGCATGCGCTGTTGGGATACGATGGTTTATGTAAAAACATGCACGGACACTCTTATATAATGAATGTTACGGTATCAGGTGAACCTATTACTGATCAGGAGGATATTAAAGAAGGGATGGTTATTGATTTTGGGGATCTGAAAAGGGTAGTCAAGGAGTATATTGTAGATGTGTACGACCACTCTGTTGTCCTGAACAAAAAGGCTCCTGTTGAACAACTTCTTCTGCTCGATGAGATGTTTGACCGTCATCATTTCACAAGCTTTCAACCTACAGCTGAGAACATGGTAATTTATTTTGCTGAGCTTCTCAACCGGGAATTGCCAAATACTGTAAAGCTCGAATCCATTGTTCTCTATGAAACAGCAAACTCTTATGCAGAGTGGCTGGCTGCTGATAATCAGTAATTCTCATCACGAAATTTGCTGTTTATCTTAATTCTCACAGGTTGTCCATTATCTCCTATCTTTGAAACATGGATAAAAAACTGTTTCTCCTTGATGCATATGCTCTGATTTATCGATCATATTATGCATTTATAAAAAACCCACGAATCAATTCAAAAGGATTAAATACTTCGGCTGTTTTTGGATTTGTACTTACTCTTGAAGAATTACTCAGAAAAGAGAAACCCAGTCATATTGCCATCGTTTTTGACCCCCCTACCCCTACATTCAGACATGTTCATTTTCCAGAATATAAAGCGCAACGGCCACCAATGCCAGATGATCTTCGTACATCCATCCCTTACATCCGGGAGGTGATTAAAGCATTTAACATTTCTCAACTTGAAAAAGATGGATTTGAGGCAGATGATGTGATAGGAACTCTGTCAAAAAAGGCAGAAAAAGAAGGGTTTGATGTGTTTATGATGACTCCGGATAAGGATTTTGCCCAGCTGGTTTCGGATAAGGTAAGGATGTATAAACCAAGGCGTTCGGGACAGGATGTTGAAATTCTTGGAAAAGAGGAAATATGTGAGAAATTCAAGATTACTGATCCTGAACAGGTGATTGACATTCTGGCCCTTTGGGGTGATTCGGCTGATAATATTCCGGGTGCTCCGGGAATTGGTGAAAAAGGAGCTAAGGAAATTATTGGCAATTATGGAAGCATCTCAGGTATTTACGATCATATTGAGGAATTTAAAGGAAAACGCAAAGAGAACCTGATCAATTTCCGTGAACAGATTGAGCAGGCGCGTTATTTAGTTACAATTGACACTGCTGTAGATATTGATTTTGATTCGGCACAGTTAGAAACTGTGGATCCTGATTTTGAGAAGCTAAAAGAGTTGTTTGATGAACTTGAATTTGCCACAATGGCAAACAGGATTATTGCAGGTTATGGTAAACCTGCTACTCCCCAGGCAGTCAGCAAACCTGCAAGTACTGCAATTCAGGGTGATCTTTTTGGTTCGGCTTCAGTTGTTATTGAGGAGCAGGATTCTTTACCCGGAATTGATAGTGTCGATCATCAATATCATCTGCTTGATGATGATAATGAGATAATTAAACTGACAAAGAAATTGCTTCAGCAGAAAGAGTATTGCTTCGACACTGAAACAACTGGTCTGGATGCTTTGGATGCTGAACTGGTTGGACTCGCTATCTCTTTCACCGAACATGAAGCATATTACATTCCTTTCTCAAGCGATCCGGCTGCTTTACAATCGAGACTTGAATTGCTAAGGCCGGCTCTTGAAGATGCAAGCATTCTGAAAATTGCTCAGAACCTGAAATATGACATTCAGATTTTAGCCAACTATTCTGTAAAAGTTTCGGGGCCATTTTTCGATACTATGCTTGCCCATTATTTGCTTGAGGCAGACAGCAGACACAATCTTGATTTATTGGCCAGGAAATATCTTTCATACTCGATGGTGCCTATTTCTAAATTGATTGGGGAGAAAGGTAAAAATCAGAAAAGTATGCGGGATATCCCTTTGAACGAGATCAAAGAATATGCCGGGGAGGATGCAGATATTACTTTGCAGCTTAAAAATCTTTTTGATCCACTGCTTGAAGAAAAAGAATTATACCCACTATTCAATGATATTGAGATGCCTCTCGTTCAAGTTCTTGCAGACATGGAACGTGAGGGCATGCTTATGAATACGGGATCCCTGGAACAGTTTTCTATCGATCTGAAAAACGACCTCATTAAAATCGAAGAGGAGATTCTTTCACTGGCCGGGGTTCAGTTCAATGTAGGATCTCCAAAGCAACTCGGAGAGGTATTATTCGATCATCTGAAAATAGATCCCAACGCTAAAAGGACTAAAAGCAAACAGTATTCAACATCTGAAGATACTCTTTCTCGTTTATCCGGCAGGCACCCTATCATTGCCATGATACTGGAATTCAGGGGCTTGAGGAAATTATTGAATACTTATGTTGACACCTTACCGGGTTTAGTACGACCCAAAACCGGTAAGATACACTCATCTTTCAACCAAGCTGTAGCTGCTACAGGCAGATTGAGTAGTATCAATCCCAACCTGCAGAATATTCCTATCAGGGAAGAGCGTGGTCGTGAAATCAGAAAAGCCTTTGTACCCAGTTCGGAGGAGTATATTTTTCTGTCGGCTGACTACTCCCAGGTAGAACTCAGACTGATGGCTCATATGAGCAGTGATAAAAATATGATTGCTGCCTTTAATAGAAATGAGGATATTCATACGGCGACGGCAGCTCTAATCAACAATATCTCACCTGATGATGTGAGCAAAGAGATGCGTAGCCGCGCTAAAACGGCCAATTTTGGCATTATCTATGGCATTTCGTCCTTTGGGTTGGCTCAGCGCCTAAACATCTCCAGACGGGAAGCAAAGTCGTTAATTGACGGTTATTTCAAATCTTATCCCGGAGTCAAAACCTACATGGACATGAGTATTCAGTCGGCCAGAGACAGTGGATATGTGAAAACCCTTATGGGAAGACGGCGTTACCTGCCGGATATTCAATCGCAAAATCCGATGGTAAGAGGAAATGCCGAAAGGAATGCAATTAATGCGCCAGTCCAGGGCTCAGCAGCTGATCTGATCAAACTTGCCATGATAAGAATACATCAGGAATTATTATCCTCCGGATTAAAAAGCAGAATGATCCTTCAGGTTCATGATGAATTGAACTTCGATGTTTATAAACCTGAAATCTCTAAGGTAAGAGATATTGTTCGACATGAAATGGAACATGTTATTCAACTTCAGGTTCCTCTTATTGTCGATATCGGAACTGGTACTTCCTGGTTTGAAGCTCATTAATAAGTGACTTTTTGTATGAGAGAAAAAACGCTTAGCGGGGTCATATTAGCCGGAGGTGAAAGCAAACGTATGGGTCAGGACAAAGCATTTATGCTATGGCGCGGTAAGGCATTGTATGAATGGGCCCTGGCAGCCCTGAAACCTTTATGCAATGAAGTATTTATTTCATCGAATTCTGATCCTGAATTGTTTGGCGGACAAAATGTAATTGCAGATCGCTTTCCGGGAATTGGTCCGATTGCCGGACTGGAATCCGGATTGTTCCATGCGGCAAATTCTTCTGTTATTTTTGTCAGTTGTGATACTCCTTTGATTTCCAGTGACTTATTCGCATATCTACTTGAAAAGCATACTGGTTATGACATCAGTCTCGCAGCCCATAATGGGATTAATGAACCTATGATTGGTATTTACAACAAGTCAGTTCATGAGGTTTTTCTAAAGGCTATCAGGAGCGGCCTGCATAAACCACCGGCAGTTATCCGGTCGGCTCACTGGCAGGATGTGAATATATTTTCAAATCTGAACTTTTTTTCTCCCGATCTGTTTTTAAATTTGAACCGTCCTGAAGATTTGACAAAATAATTATGGAAACAATCAACATCATTTATTTCGGAGTCCTTTCAGAAATTTGTGCAAAAAGCACTGAGGAGCTTGATTTTACAGGCACTTTGGACGAATTACAGAATCTACTGATTCAAAAGTATCCGGATTTAGCTTCGCAACATTTTCAGTATTCTTTAAACCAGGAAATCTCATCTTTATCCGATTCTGTCAAGCCGGGTGATGAAGTGGCATTATTACCACCATTCACAGGAGGTTGAGTATGGAAGCATCAGAATACCTGATTCAAGGTCCACTGTCCTCAGCTTTTATTAGCGGGATTCTGGATAAGGCTGACAAAAAGCAAGTGGGTGCACACGCCTTTTTTCTTGGTAAAATCAGAGCAGATAAAGTCTCAGATAAAAGGGTTGTAGGAATTGAATATTCAGCATATGATAATCTGGTTACCAAGGCTGTACAAATAATAACCAGCTCTTTATTAAGAAAATATGATGACTTGACAGATGTGCAAATTTACCATAGTAAAGGCCTCGTAAAAGTTGGTGAAATCTCTCTGATTGTATCGGTTTCATGCGGCCATCGTAAACAGGCATTTGCTGCCATGGAAGATTGTGTTGAACAAATAAAAGCTAATCTTCCGGTTTGGAAAAAGGAGTTATACGATGACCAGTCTCACAAATGGCTGGAGAAATAATCAGTCTTTCTTTTTACTCAGAATGCTTGTGTAGTTATTATTCTCATTCGACAGTATCTCTCTGGCCTTATGAACAAGCGGATCTTCTTTGAGCATAAACTGGATTCTACCTTTCTGATAATAATACCTGCCCAGAATTTCATCTGATAAGATATTCTTTATTTCTTGTGCGAATATCTCAGTATCCTTTTCCAGGTCGGTTTCCAGCAGAGATTTCAGTTCCTCAATTTCATTACTGGCCTTATCATAATACTTTTCACGTTTGGCCACATCAATAAGTTCATTCAATTTTCTTGAGCTGGCTGTTTCATAATGAAAGCTATCTTTTACCAGCTGATGAACAAAGTCAGTATAGTATTTATCGTCTAAATGAAAATTTTCAGGTGAATCAATTTCATCCATACTATTTCTGAAGTCGGTGGCAAAATCAAAAAACTTATCCTTGTAAATCAGGGCTGTTGATAGCCTGCTAAGCATACGAACAGGCATTTCTACATCCGGTAGGATACCTCCCCCATCATATACTACCCTTCCATTTTTTGTAGCAAATTCGGATATCAGTGAATCGGGAATATGTCCGACACTGCCATCCTCTCTTCTGTGCGAATAATCCAGTGCCTGAATACATCTTCCACTGGGAATATAATACTTGGCGGTAGTAAGTTTTAGTTTTGAATTATAGCTGAGGTCCCGGGTCGTTTGCACCAGACCCTTACCGAATGAACGCTGGCCAATTACTACACCACGGTCAAGATCCTGCACAGCTCCGGCGACAATTTCAGCTGCTGAGGCTGACTGCGAGTTAACCAAAACAACAAGAGGCATTGTGGTATCGGCAGGTTCTCGTCGGCAATAGTAAGTTTTATTCCATTGTTTGACTTTACCAATTGTGCTGACAATTTCCTGATTGTTGGGTACAAAAATATTCATCACATCAACTGCTTCAATAAGTAGACCTCCCGGATTGCTTCTCAGATCAAGTATCAACTTCTCCATTCCATTGTCTTTCAGCTCATTAAAGGCAGCAAGGACTTCTTTTGCTGCACCTTGTGTGAATCCCGAAAGTCGGATATAACCGTATGAATCATTGAGTAGCTGATAATATGGAACATTTGAAATTCGAATTTTTTCTCTAACTATATCGATCTCTACAGGGGTTTTCTCTTCAGACCTTTCAACAGTCATTTTTAGTTTTGTACCTACCTGACCTTTCATTAGTTCACCAATCTGTGAAGAGTTCAGATCAGCGATTTTGCGTCCGTCAATTTTCCTTATTATATCACCTGCTCTCAATCCTGCTTTTTGAGCGGGAAACCCTTCATAGGGATCAGTGACAATAACATAGCCTTCTCTTTGTCTGATTAGTGCACCAATTCCACCGTATTCCCCGGTAGTCATTAATTGCAGATCTTCCATTCGTGACTCAGGAATATAGGAGGTGTAGGGGTCGAGAGTTCTCAGCATCTGGTCCACACTCGCTTTAACCAGTTCACCCGGATCGGTTTCATCTACATAAAATAAATTTAGCTCACGCATGAGGGTATAGTAGATGTCGAGGTTTTTAGAGAGTTCAAAATCTCTATCCTGAAAACCTGAAAATGCAATAGGTAAAAAAAGAAGAGAGATAAGAACGATGGAATATCTGGCGGATTTTTTCATTGTTGTCTTTGTTACTATAAGTTAGTCAGGGAACAGGATCATATCCACTTCCTCCCCATGGATTGCATGATCCTACTCGTTTAAGGCACAACAGCAATCCTTTGAATGGGCCATGTTTACGTAATGCCGCAACACAATAAGTCGAACAAGTAGGTGTATATCTGCAACTTGCAGGTAATACCGGAGAAATTGCCTTTTGATAAAACTTTACCAGCAGAACAAAGAATCCTTCCAATAGTTTACTGAGAAATTTGAGAATGATTCTGAGATACTTCATTTATCTTGACTATTTCCTTCAAAAAACGTTGAAAGAGTTGAATTATTTTCTGATTAATCAGAGTATAGGGAGGTATCTCTTTTCCGGTATACACTACAACGAATGCGACTTCCTTTTCTGACTCTTTAAGTGTATTTAAAAACCCTTCTTTATTCAGTCGGTATGCCTCTTTTATTCTCCTCCGGATAAGATTTCTTGTAACGGCTTTTTTGAATTGTCTCTTTGGAACACTTACCACAATCTTAGCTGGTATAGTTTCGGGGGGTTCAGAAAATGCCCACTGAACCCTAAAAGGATAGAGGTAAAATGAATAACCCTCTTCAAATAGCCTTTGGATTTCCTTTCGACTGCACAGTCTTTCGGATTTCCGGAATTTATATGATGCCTTCATTCCGGATATATTATTGATTATTAAATGCCGTTACGCTTCCCTTGTTCTGTTATGAAATGATCAAGTGCCATCGTCATTGATGGAAAATCCGGACTAGGAACTTTCAGATCAACCTTCAGTCCGGCATCTTTTGCCGCTTTAGCTGTATTTGGTCCGAAAGTTGCAATCTTTGTTGCGTTTTGTGCAAAATCAGGGAAGTTATTATAAAGAGATACTATACCTGATGGGCTGTAGAATACGAGCACATCGAAGTTATCAATTTCTATATCAGCTAAGTCTGAACTAACCGTACGGTAAAACACAGCCTTAGTATGATTGATCTTGTTACTATTCAATAATTTAGAAATTTCCTCTTTGTGTATATCCGCAACAGGAATAAGGAATTTTTCTGTTTTATGCTTGCAAAGCACATCCATAAGATCAATAAAACGCTTTTGGCCGAAAAAGATCTTCCTTTTTCTATAAACTATATACTTCTGTAAATAAACAGCGATACTTTCTGAGGTACAGAAATACTTCATATCGTCAGGAACCTGAACTCTCATTTGTTCAGCAATATGAAAGAAATGATCAATAGATGTTCTGCTTGTAAATATAATAGCAGAGTGCTCTAAAATCCCTACCTTACTGGTTCTGAACTCCTTGGTCGAAACTCCCTCAATTTGAATGAACTGCTTAAAATAGAGTTTGACTTTATGTTTTTCCTCAATCTCAAAATACGGAGATTTTTCTGTGGAAGGTTTGGGCTGCGAAATCAGTATACTTTTTATTTTCAACTCTGAAGGATTTATGGTTCGTATTAATCTCAACAATACGATCGTGTCCTAAAAAAGGAGCAAACTAACGATCACAACGACAGGTAAAATTTCGAGAGTACAAAGGTACAAAATCCCATAATATAAAGAAACCCGATTTTGCCTTAGAATTTGTATACTCCTCAAGACACTTATAATTATCAATATGAATATAACGACTAAGCCTCCAATAGTGGCTATAGTATTCAATTCATTAGGTGAATACTCGATCATAAAACTGCACAAGAGAAGTAAAAAACCAGCTGCTTTAATATGTAATAGCCAAACATGATTGATTTGCAGGGATACATCTTTTCGTTTAAAGAATTGTCCGAGAATCTCCACACTGACATACCTGAACAAAATAACTCCAACAGTCAGCAATGAAAAAAGGATCAAATCTCCAAATTCCATTTCCGGCCAAGCCCAATCGGTAAAATGTTGAATACTCAGGAAAAAGAAACATGCAATAGATAGTCCTGACACAAAATTCAGAATAACAGCCAGCCTCACAAAATCAATATTTTTTTCTTTCAGCAGCTTTGAAGATTCAAGTGGAAGAATCAGTGCCATTCTATATCTTTTCCAATACCTTCTATGAAAACTTCGGATAATCAGGTAGGTAATAATCAGACCAAACATCCACAATAACAACCAATTATGGTGCAAAATATTATGTGATATTTCCTTGAGCATACCAGTAATCTCTGTTTTAAAATGCTCAAAATTACTGCATTTATGCTGGCAAAGGAATATTATTCTCTTTTTTGCTTAAAATAATCACAAATTACCCTGGCTTTTGCTGGTCCGATCTTTTCTGCCAATTCCTTCTGGGTGGACTTTGCTATTCGTTCAACAGATCCAAATTCAGTAAGCAAATAGTCTCTTGTTTTCTCCCCAATTCCCTCAATTTTAGTTAGTTCAGACAGTATTGTTCCTTTGGTTCTTCTATTTCGGTGATGAGCAATTCCAAACCTATGTGCCTCATTTCTAAGCTGTTGTATAAGCTTTAGGCTTTCTGAATTCTTATCCAGATACAGAGGAATTTTATCATTCGGAAAATAGATTTCCTCCAGTCGCTTAGCAATTCCAATCAAGGTCATTTTTCCTCTGAGATTCAATTGCTCAAGACTTTTCATGGCTGCACTAAGTTGTCCTTTTCCCCCATCAACAATAACCAATTGGGGCAGATCCTGGTTTTCATCCAGCAGTCTTTTATATCTTCGAAATATTACTTCAGCCATTGAAGCAAAATCATCAGCACCTGTAACTGTTTTTATATTGAAGTGGCGGTAATCTGATTTACTTGGTCTCGCATTTTTAAAGACCACGCAGGCGGCGACAGGTTCTGATCCCTGGGTGTTAGAATTATCGAAACACTCAATATGACTTGGAAGCTCCTGCATGCGTAAATCCTTTCTCAAAACTTCAAGTTTTCTTGAAACTCTTGTAGCTGGCAAATGTTTTATTTTTTGTTTTTGCCTCTCCAATCTGAAGTATTTTGCGTTCCTGGTTGACAAATCCACAAGGGTTTTTTTGTCGCCTTTTTGCGGCACTGATAGTTTCAGGCCATCAGAAAAGGGCTGCAAATGGTGAGAAACCAAAATTTCCTTTGCGTCACTTTGAATACGGGTTCTGATTTCAACAATACTTAGCATCAGTAATTCTTCATCAGTTTCGTCGAGGCGCTTCTTTAGCTCCATCGAGTGAGTTTGGATTATTGCACCATTTACCACTTTAAGAAAATTCACATATCCTGCTTTACCGTCAGAAACAACTGAGAAAACATCGACATCCTTAATCTTCGTATTTACGATAGTAGATTTTGCCTGGAACTGCTTCAATATTTCTATTCTCTCTTTCATCCCTTCAGCTTGTTCAAACTGATAGTTCGCAGCAAGATCTTGCATTTGCCTCTTTATAATACCTATTACTTCTACAGTATTACCTTTCAATATTTTCTCGATTTGTCCTAATTGCTCCTGATAATCCTCCTCTGTCTGCTTATTAATACACGGCCCCAAACAGTTACCTATATGATATTCCAGGCACACTTTAAGCTTACCGGTTTGTATTGATTCTTTACTCAAATTTAGCTTGCATGTTCTGATTTTATATGTGCTTCTTATCACATCTATCAAACTCTTCCATATCCTCCCGGATGTATATGGTCCATAATATTTTGATCCATCCCTGATCATTTTCCTGGTCGCAAATATTCTTGGAAAGGCTTCATTTTTGACACAAATCCACGGGAATGTTTTATCATCTTTAAGCAATACATTGTATCTCGGCAGATGCTTTTTGATAAGGTTATTTTCCAGTAAAAGAGCATCACTTTCAGTTTCAACAATCAGGTGTCTGATGTCATATATTTTTCTTACCAGGACAGCAAGTTTTGCACTATCCGGATTTTTATTAAAGTATGAACTCACTCTTTTCTTTAGGTTTTTTGCCTTACCTATATAGATAATTTTATCATCGGTATTTACGAATTGATACACACCGGGCAGATCTGGCAAGAGCTTTATTTGCTCATACAATTTATCCGGAGGAGAATATTTTTCATACAAAACTGCCATGCTTTTCTCTAGCTTTTAGGCTCAACAAAATTGAAATCATCCACATCAAACAATCCTTTGTCGCCAAGTTTTAGTTCTGGAATAACAAGCAAGGCCATAAAAGAAAGGGTCATAAAAGGAGCCTCAAGTTGACAGCCAAGTTCCTGAACTTTTTGATTCAAATTTTCATATCCTCGCCCAACCTCTTCAGCTTTTTCTGTGCTCATAAGACCTGCAACGGGTAAAGGAAGTACTGATTCAGACACAGAATTTACCATTATTATACCACCTCTATGTCTGATTAATGAGTTTACTGCTTTGCTTATACTCTCATCATCTACTCCAACAACAACAATATTATGGCTATCATGTGCGACCGTACTTGCAATTGCTCCTTCTTTAAGCCCAAAATTTTTTATCCAGGCCACTGCGGGTTTTGATTTCCTGTACCGGTTTACCACCGCAATTTTAAGAATATCTCTATCCGGATCAGAGGAAATAATACCATTTTCATCCCTCATTTCCTGTCTTTCCTGCTTGGTAATTAAGCTCCCATCCTGTGGAATAATAATCCTGTATTTTCCTTTGGTGCCATAGAATCTAAAATCATCAGCTATGGTTTCAGAATCAATCATCTTATTCGGAATCCGAGATTCTTTTGACTCGAAGGATAGAATACCCTCATTATATACCGGAATTCCGTCAATAAATGTTTGCAAAACTTTGAGTTCTTTAAGGTCTTTGACCACAATAAAGTCGGCTGGATCACCCTCTTTCAATTGCCCCACTTTCAAATTATAGTGACCAACAGGATTAATTGAAGCCACTTTCATAAGATCAAAAATGTTAATTCCCTTATTCAAAGCCCTCTTAAGTAAGCTATTTATATGTCCTTTTTGCAGGTCATCAGGATGTAAATCATCACTACAAAGCATAAGCTGGTCGGGATATTTTGATATTAATTCAGCCAAATCATCAAAGTTTTTTGCCGCACTTCCTTCTCTGATCAGTATTTTCATTCCCAGCTGAATCTTCTCTTCAGCCTCTTCAATGCTAACTGCTTCATGATCGCTTGTGATACCGGCATCAATGTACTTCTTCAGATCCTCTCCTTTCAATCCAGGAGCATGTCCATCAACAGGCAATCCTCTTTCTTTGCTTAGTTCAATCTTTCTGTATACTTCAGGATCATCATAGATCACTCCAGGAAAATTCATCATTTCCCCCAGTCCGACTAAGTCTTCACTATCAAAAAGGCTTGCAATATTGTCTGCATTTAAAGTCGCACCAGACTCTTCAAATGCTGTTGCAGGCACACAAGATGGTGCAACAAAATTAAATTTCAGAGGAACAGTTTTGCCATTTTCTATCATGAAACTTACTCCTTTTTCACCCAAAACATTAGCAATTTCATGCGGGTCTGATACGGTTGCAACAGTACCGTGTTTCACTGCAATTTCAGCAAAACGTGATGGAACCAACATTGAACTTTCTATGTGTATATGGGCATCTACTAAAGGTGGAAGAACGAATTTCATTGAATCAATATCCAATCTATCAATAACTGATTGTTCAATCCTTTTAATCGCCTTAATAGCATGACCCTCTATCCTGATTATGCCAGGATAAAAAGAGCGATTCTTAAAATCAGGCAAAAGTGCGATTACTTCTAGCTTATTCATGGTCTATAAGTATCTGATTAGTTAATCATTAAATCCACGGCTTATTAACAATAGCTTTAAGGTTCCACGTGGAACACATTATCTTCCCAACTTTATCAACAACACATTAACATCCGCAGGAGATACTCCCGGGATTCTGGATGCTTGTGCAATATTAGAGGGTTTAACCTTCGAAAGTTTTTCTCGAGCTTCATAGGTTAAACTCTTTAATTCATGGTAGTTTATCCACTCCGGAATCTTCAATTCCTCAAGGCGTGTTATCTTTTCTGCCATAGCTTTCTCCCTTTCAATATAACCATGGTACTTCATCTCTATCTCTGCGGCCTCAACAATCTCACTCTCTCTAATTTCAATATCACTTAATAGTATTTCCAGATCTTCTAAGACAGGCACCAGACTTCTTAGCTTAACCTGGGGTCGAGCAATTATATCTTTTAGCTTAATTGTTTGTTTGATCGGGCTCGTTCCCCATGTACTCAAAGAATCATTTATCTCTTGTGGTTTAACTGAGCGTTTGGCAAAATACTCAACAAGCTTCCCCTTTTTTCCAGTCTTATAATCAAGAATTTTCATTCTATCATCTCCTGCCAAACCCAGATTATTGCTCAGTGCACTTAGTCTTTCATCAGCATTATCCTGCCGTAGCAATATTCTATATTCGGCTCTGGAGGTAAACATTCTGTATGGTTCATCTACACCTTTTGTTACAAGGTCATCGATCAAAACACCTATATATGCCTGGTCTCTATTAAGAACAAATTCTTCTTTTTCATTAATCTTTAAATGCGCATTTATTCCTGCAATTATTCCCTGGGCTCCTGCTTCCTCATAACCTGTAGTACCATTTATTTGTCCGGCGAAATACAGGTTCTTCACTAACTTTGTTTCCATCGAATGATATAATTGCATTGGATCAAAATAATCATACTCTATGGCGTAGCCAGGTCTGAAGGCAATAACCTTTTCAAATCCCACAATTTTTCTCAGTGCTTCCAGCTGTACCTCCCATGCCAAACTTGATGAAAAGCCATTCAGATAATATTCAACAGTATCCCATCCTTCTGGCTCGGCAAATAATTGATGCTGCGTTTTATCTGCAAATGTGATAAGCTTTGATTCAATACTCGGGCAATATCTTGGTCCAACACTTTTTATTGTACCATCAAACATTGGAGAATCATCAAAGCCAGTTTTTAGAATGTCGTGAACTTCCTGTGATGTATGGGCGATATAACAAGAAAGCCCCTTCTTCATATCAACACTTTCATTGAGGTAAGAAAAAGGAACCACATCCTCATCTCCTTTTTGCTCCTGCAATTTTTCAAAGTCTATTGACCTTCCATCCAACCTCGGGGGTGTACCTGTTTTCATTCGGCCCGTGGTAAAACCGAGACCAAATAATTGCTGGCTTAATCCAGATACTCCCGGTTCGGAGGCCCGGCCGCCCTTGATCTGAACTTTACCAATATGCATCAATCCATTTAAAAAAGTTCCATTTGTGAGAATAACAGTTTTTGATTTTATAATTATTCCCAGTTTCGTTTTAACACCAATGACCTTATCATTTTCAACAATTATTTCCTTAACTGTGTCTTGCCAAAAATCGAGATTCGGAGTTTTCTCTAATCTCTCTCTCCAATTCAAACTGAAAATAGTTCTGTCGCATTGCGCTCTCGGACTCCACATCGCTGGGCCTTTAGATTTATTGAGCATTCTAAATTGCAACATACTTCTATCGGTAACCAATCCGCTGTATCCACCCAGAGCATCAATTTCTCTTACAATTTGTCCTTTCGCTATTCCACCCATTGCAGGATTGCACGACATCTGGGCAATCTTGTTCATGTCCATTGTTATCAATAAAACCCTGGATCCCAAATTTGCTGCACTTGCGGCAGCTTCACATCCAGCGTGACCTGCTCCTACAACGATAACGTCATAATCCTTGTTCATCCGTTTTTAATCATTTAGTTTTATCGGATCGAGTTCGCATAATAAAAAAATATCACCGTCATGTATGTCATAATGATTTTGATTTTATTCATGCTCGCTTCAACAGTTTACATCAATTTATTTATTTCCCTAAATAATCAGGAAGTCTCACATAAGCAAAAATAATCTTATCTGTGTTTTTAAGATCGTTTTGCTGGTTGTCATGTCTGAAAAATTGTAAAATAATCGTCGAAAATTACATTTTCTTTCCTACAAGATCACTATTTGTCCTTAATGCTTGATTAACTGAACATTATGGCTTTTTTAGAATAAGCACCTTTCTAATAACTTTCGATATACTATGCCATGCAAAAAAAAAAGCCCTTAAAAGGGCTAAAACATGTCTTACATTAGTCTCAATTCTCAATTTTTCCAGTTTTCAAGAAATTCATTCTCCTTTCTTGTCATTTCTTCTTTTTCATCAGAATTTCCATCTGAATAAGATAAGAGGTGCAATAAACCATGAACACAGATTCTATAAATCTCTTCTGAACAAGCAATTTTCATTTTTTGTGCATTTTCAATAATTCTATCAATGCTCATATAAATTTCACCTTCTACAATTCCATCGTGAGAATAATCAAAGCTTATTACATCAGTATAAAAATCATGATCAAGAAATTTCTTATTAATTTCAAGTAAGTCCTCATCACTCACAAAAATATAATTTATGCCACCTAATTTTTTTCCCTCCTTCTCAACGAGCTCCTTCATGCATACCTTCATCTTTCGTCTTTCAAAAACAGGAACTTTTATTTCATTATTATAAATTCGTATTGCCATCTACTTTATTTCCTCTCTTTCCAGTATTTCCAAATACTTCAAATATTTCTTTTTATAGTATTCTTTTAATTTTATCTCCTGATACTTCATAATATCCTGTTGTCTCTTAACAACTCTATTGTACTCCTTCCACATCTCAGGGTCATCAGCCTTTAACTCTCCCTTAAATTCTGTTGCCTTTCGTATGTTATCTTCCTCTCGCTCTTTCTCAGCTTTTTCAGCCTCTAACAATCTTGTTTGAATCCACTCATCCTTGGCAAGAGTATTATCACTAAGTCTTTTGTAGATAATATCTTTTTCAACTTCATCCATCATATTCAAAACATCATTCAACTTCTCTTTAGTCTTTTGTCCTAAAGTACCTCCGTTCTTTAGATCTTCCAAAGCCTTCCTCATCATTTCACGCTCGGCTAACATTTTAGCTAATTCTTTATTTCCGTCTTTTCCTCCCTGGCCACTTTTCATTTTCTGTATCATTCCTTTGAGCTGCTCCTTAAGAGATTCTTGCTTACTTCTCATCTCTCCAACTTCCTCTCCTCCATCTTTTGGTTTACTATCAGTAAATGCATTACTCCCCTGACCTTCTCCTGACATTGCCTGCAAACTATTGATCAACTCATCCAAACGAACAGCTAACTCATTAACTCCTTCCATAACTTTTTGCTGCTCATATCTCACCTGAGAAACTCTTCCCTCCTGAAGATTTCTAAATAAATTGCTGAATGATGTTTCCACGTGAAACAATTCCTGATTCAGAAGTTGGGCAATCATTGCTTGTCTATACCCTAAACTTTTTAGTGAATCGCTTATCGTTCTGAACTTTGTATCTAAATCTTTCTGCTTCTTACCAATTTCGTGAAAAACCGAACTTCTGGCATTAGCTCCCTGTATACTACTTAACAATTCTTCCTGCTCAAAACTGAAATCATTCAACTCTCGTGATAACTGTCTTAGAATTTCAATGTCTATACTATTTTGTCCTGAACCTCCATCTGACATCATATTTTGTAGCTTGGCAGCCATATCCTTCATCTTTTTTCCGGCATCCTTCATCTCCGAACTACTCTTTTCTTTCTTTGTCTTCTTTTCGGCCTCATCCAATTTATCCTTTATGCTTTCCCTTTCTTCCTTAAGTTTATCCAGATCATGAGGCTTTTCAAGCTCTTCATTATCCTTTAGCTGCTCATCCAATTTCCTTTCAATTTTCTCAAACTCCTTTTTAATTTCCCCAGCATTTTCATCCTTAGCTTCTTTTTCAGTCTTCTCTCCTAACTTCTTAATCTGATTAGCTAAATCATATATCTTTTTCT
>Ga0233437_1004292_pt1 | contig 17079 bp, 15 predicted proteins | sample SI_122_August201_FD_182714 | JGI IMG/M metagenome (GOLD analysis project Ga0233437, IMG submission 182714) | Seawater microbial communities from Saanich Inlet, British Columbia, Canada - SI_122_August2016_200_MG | ecosystem: Environmental > Aquatic > Marine > Inlet | place: Canada: British... | reverse complement strand
TTGCGTTTATATTAGGCTTTTTAAGAAAAATATAAGATATAAAATTTTATTTTTGTCTAAATTATACAATATACAGAGTTAGTATATGATTGTGAAAATTTAGAAAAAGTCTCATGCAAAAGCCCTGTCTAGATGGGGAAGCAATTAGTCTATTTAGAGAATTGTTCGTGAAAAATTTAAGGTAAATTTATGGAGGAAAAAACTCAATTAAAGCATACTCTCATATATATGTTGCCTAAGGCAGTTACAGGATTCTTCCCTATTCTTGGATTGGCTATATATACAAGGTTCTTGACCCAATTTGATTTTGGAGTATTTGCTCTTGCCGAAGCTTGCGCCTTGTTCTTAAGCGGTATAGTTAACTTTGGAATGATCATTGGGTTTGAACGTAATTTCTTTAAATATCAGGATACGGAAGAGAAAAGGGCACTTTTATATAGTACTATGTCTTTTGTCTTAGTTTTGTTTGCTATAGCTGCCATTTTTACATATTTGTTTAAAGGACTGTTGTCGAATTGGATTATTAGGTATAGCGGACATGGTAGTCTAATCTTTGTTTTATTCTGTTCGACGGTTTTTGCTAGTTTAAATCAATATTATTACATATACTTTCGGAGCGATGGAAGGCCTAAAATATTTGTTTTTTATACGAGTATATTTGGTTTTTTAAATGTTGTTTTACCTGTAGCTTTCATAGTGTTTGCTCATATGGGTATTATGGGGTTGGCTGTAGGTCAGTTAATTGCGGGATTGATAATATTTACTGCTTTGGGAGTAAGATTTTTGAAAGAAGTCTCTTTCTCATTTGATTTTAAGATTTTGAAAGAAGTTCTAAAAATTAGTTATCCATTAACTCCAAGAATATTTTTTGGTGTTATAAACGCTCAAATAAGTAAATATATACTTGCTATAATGAGCTCTGTTGGCGGAGTAGGTTTATTTGCTGTCGCACAGAAACTTTCAAATCTTATTTTTACTTTCATCGTCACTCTTCAAAATGTGTTTTTTCCAGGGGTTTATAAACAGCTTTTTTCAAAAGAGGATTATTCAGGAGAAAAAATTGGAAAATACCTCACACCTTTTTTATATTTTAGCGTAGGTGTAGCGCTTCTTTTTGCTTTGTTTTCAAAAGAGATACTGTATGTTTTTACAGCCAAGTCATTTAGTGATGCAGCAGACATAATAACGGTTCTTTCAACCTATTATGCACTACTTTTTTTCAGTTCAATTACAGGATTACAGCTTATTTTTATGAAAAAAACATATATTACATCTCTTCTTGTTATTTTTACGATAGGCTTGAATGTTTTAATAGCGATACCACTTACTAAAAGTTTCGGTGCTATTGGTGCAGCCTGGGCACTTTTATTTGTGGGAATAATATCAGGGACGGTTTCTTTTATTATAGCTCAGAGACTTTTTGCTATAAAATGGGAATATGGCAAGGTAATCTCTATATTTTGCGTTCTTATATTCTCATCACTTTTGATCTTAATATCGGATTATTATCATATTTCATATTTATATTGTTTGAGTATAAAATGTTTAGCTTTAGTTTCGTATTTATATATTGGAGTTAAGATAAAAATTATCACAAAAGAAAGTATAAATGATTTTATGAATATACTTACTTTCAAAAAAGAAAAAAATATAAACTAAGAGAATATAAGATGACAATGGTTCATAAACGTAAGCGAAATATAGGAAAAGTTATACATCCTGAATATAAAAATTTATTAAGAAGCTTAGCCAAGAGAGATGATATTTTTTTCAATAGAACCTGATATATCGGCAATCAGAGTTATTAAGAAAAGTTATGCAGTGATTTCAATGCCGTTTACCTCCACTGCACTATTAGGAAAACAATTGGGTAAGTCATCTATTTACTATGATCCATCTGGCATGGTGCAGAAAGATGACAGAGCAGCACATGGATAAAAGTTATTTGCGGCATTGAAGAACTTAGAATTTGGTTAAAAGATATGCTTAAAGAGAAGAAATTATCTATGAAAGAAGTTGTAGAATAATCAAAGATTATCTAATGATACCTATTTGCTTTATTGATATATATTATTTTAGAATGATATTCTAGTAATAAAACTATAAAAATTAAATTTAGAATTTCCTTATGAAAAATGAATCTTATGAATAAAAAAGTCTTATTAATATATCCTAATTTCCCATTTCAAAATCCAGCTCCAATGTCAATAGCTATTCTATCAGCTAGTTTAAAACAAAAATCATTTGTTGTTGATATTTTTGACACTACTTTTTATACGGAAGGTGTTGATACAGATAAAGAAAAAGAGAAGAATTTAAATGTAAAAACTTTTTCGTATGACGAATTTGAACTTCCTGTTATTTCTGATACTCTTGAAAATGACCTACGATTTAAAATAAGTAGTTTTAATCCAAGTATAATAGGAATTAGTTTAACAGAAGGGACATGGCAGCAAGGGAAAAAGCTTCTTGATATTGTTTCCGAGTTTGATATCCCTGCGATAGCCGGAGGAGTTTTTCCTACATTTGCACCGGAAATTGTTTTAGAACACCCAGCAGTGAAATATATTTGTCGAGGAGAAGGAGAAAATACTTTTGTATCATTATGCTCTTCTATTGTTAACAATTTAGATAGCAATGTTATTGACAATCTTTGCTTTATCGATAATGGAAAAATAAAAAAAAATAAGTTGTCAAAGCCTATTGATCTCGATGTGTTACCAATGCCAGATTTTTCATTATTTCATCCAGCTCGTTTACTTAGACCAATGGCAGGAAGGGTTTATAGAACAATTCCACTCGAGACAAATAGAGGATGCCCTTATCTTTGCTCATATTGTAATTCACCTTCAGTAAATAAATTATATAAAGAAAAAACTGACAGTAATTTCTTTAGAAAAAAATCAATTGAACGAGTATGTCATGAAATAGAATATTTCATAAAAAATTATAATCCTGAATATTTTTACATCTTATCTGATACTTTTTTGGTCATGTCCAATGATGAGTTTGAAGAGTTTTGTAAATTTTATTCTAAAATAAAATTACCTTTTTGGATTCAATCCAGAGTTGAAACGTTAACCGAATATAAAATAAAAAAGCTAAAACAAATCGGATGTCACAGAATGTCTCTGGGTTTGGAGCATGGCAATGAAAGCTTTAGATTTGAAGTATTAAAAAAGTATTATAAAAATGATTGTATGCTAGAAACTGTAAACATGATAAAGAAATATAATATTCCGTTTTCTGTTAATAATATTATAGGTTTCCCAAATGAAACAAGAAATCTTATTTTTGATACAATTGAATTGAATAGAAAAATACCGGCAGATGATTGTAGTGTATATGCGTTTACTCCCTTTCATGGTACTCCGCTACATGAATATTGCTTAGCAAATAAACTTATTTCTAATTCATTTATAAGTGGAGCTTTAACTAATAATTCATTAAATATGCCACAGTTACCTTCTGATGAAATTGAAGGTCTGTTAAGATGTTTTATTCTATATGTAAAGATGCCAAAATCATTTTGGACTGAAATAAAAGAGGCTGAATTAGATACGCCACAAGGACATACTAAACTTAATAATTTGAGATTAATATGTAAAAAAGAATATATGTGATATATTTTTTCGTTCAAAACTTGCTCTTCGGTTGAATTTTTCTGTAAGATATTTGTGTGGTTACAGAATATAATTGATTACATTTGGCTTGTTTAGTGTACAAATATATTTATTCCAAATAACTAATATTTAAGAATGTAATTTCTATTAAAATGTAAAAATTTGCTATTAAGCAGAAATGGGAGAATAAATGAATATACGTAATGCGAAAAGGAAAATATTTAATGTTCTTTCTTCAAAGGCCATATTGGATGCAAAAAATGAAGACATTGAATTTAAGAAGATTTGGGAAGTTTCTCAAAAAGCATTCCCTGATCTTGAGAACCATTTTACTAGTGTAACTTTGGACAATGAAGCTATTCTTAGGGTGAGGTATTTAATTTGTGGAGAAGTATATTTTCTTAAGAAAATAATTGAAGAATTTACCCGAAATAGAAAAACAAAAGAGTGTAAATATCTTGATATAGGTGATTCTGATGGTTCTGTGAGATTAATTATGAACAAGATTATGAACGAGATAAAAATTGATTCTTTAGGTATAAACCTCCAAACTGAAGCAGTGAATAGGGTAAAAGCGACTGGTTTGAAAGCTGAGTGTATTGATGCAATGAAAATGGGGAAATTGGGTAGGAAATATGATATAGTGTCATTATTTGAAACAATGGAACATTTACCTGACCCAATAGGGTTTCTTGATAGTATGCATGATGTAGTTGGAGAGAGACTCGTTATTTCAGTTCCATTTATCAGAAGAAGCAGGGTCGGTATGCAATATTTAACAGATAAATGGCCTAAAGATAAACTTCCGAATATAGAAAATACGCATATTTTTGAATTATCTCCGGAAGATTGGATAAAAATTTTTAGGCATACTGGATGGAAAGTTGAGGATCAATGGAAATTGCTCCAGTTTCCTAGAAGAGGTATACTTAAATACATTATGAGATATGCTTGGATAAAAATAAGCTTTGAAGGTTTCTGGTTTGTTTCTTTATCAAAAGTAATTGACAAAAAAATGAGGAAGTATTGTATAGAGTAGGTATTTATATATTCCAAATAAATTAATGGGTTGAAGAAATATCTATATATAATCAATTAAATTTTAACAACCCAATAAGGTATATTAAAATGATAAAAACTATACTATTTGATTTTGATGGTGTGATAGTTGAATCTGTTGATATAAAAACTGAGGCTTTTAGAGATTTGTTTAAAATGGAAAAATCAGAATCTTTGGATCAGATATTGGAGTATCATAAAATACACGGTGGAATAGATCGTAAAAACAAAATTATATATTTTTACAAAAACATATTAAAAAGAGAACTCAGTGATAAGAAACTAGAAGAGTTGATAAATAAATTTTCAATACTTGTTAAAGATAAAGTTATTCATGCTGAATATGTAAAAGGAGCAAAAGCTTTTATTGAAAATAACTATAAAAAATATAATTGTTATATAGTTACTGGAACACCGCAGAATGAAATTGACGAGATAATTGAAAAGAGAAGACTTAAACCGTATTTTAAAAAAATATATGGATATCCTCCAGGAAAAACTAAGTTGATAAAAAAAATAATTTTAGATATAGGTGAAAATAAAAAAAATATGGTTTTTATCGGAGATTCTATTGATGATCTTAAAGGAGCAATAGAAACCGGAGTTCGTTTCATAGGCAGATTAATTGTGGGTAAAAAAAATAGAGAATTTAAGAAAGGAAATTTCCCTTTGATTGCAGATTTTGAAGGAATTGAAGATGTTATTTCTACTTTATAGATAAGAATATGGAAATATTAGTTTGTAGAAAATTAAATAGAAAAATAGCAAAAGAAGCTAGAGGCTTTAAACTAAAATGCTTTGAAGCTTTGTCAAAAAAAACAGTGAATTTATGCAAAAAATATGAAATTAATAGATTGTATTTAGAGAAATTATCTGAACCTGATAAAGAAGCATATTTTAATGAATTAGATAAATTCTGGGATAAAGTAATATCTACATTTGATAATAAGCATTCTTTTTGGAGAAAATCAGTGTCATCTAAAATGCAACCTTGGGAAAATTCAGTTGGGTATATTTCATTAGTCCTATTTTCTTTAAAGCGAATGTCAAGTTTGGGATGTTTATCTAAAATATTGATAATAGCTAATAGTATTGAACTAAAAAATGCTATTATTCAATGGTGCCATGTAAATGACATTAAAATTTATAAATCTAGCCACATTGAACGTGATTTTTCAACAAAAATTTTCCAGAAAATTAGAATCTTTGTTAGCAGCTTAGCTAGGATTGCCTCTTGTATATTAAAAAAATCTAAAACAATTGGTGTCAAGAATTATTATAGAGGAAACAAAACAAAGAAAAAAACTGTTCTAATTGCTTCTCTTTTGTATCCTCAATCATTTAAAAATAATATTTTTTTTGATCCTTTTTTTGGTAATTTACACAAGGAGATATTAAAGAACGGATATGAGTGTATATATATTTCTGATATATTGAATAAATTTGATAGATCTACAGTTAAATCTGCCGCTAGGTGCACTGAAGTTGGTATTAATTTAATTTACAGTGTTATTAGTTGGGGGAGTTTGATAAAAGTTTTTATAAACCGATTTTTTAATAAAGTTAAAATTCAAAATGCCGAATTTATGGACTGTGATTTTTCAAGTTTTCTTAATTATCAGGTAAGTCTTTTTGATTTTTCCTTTAACATACATGCTGAACTTTTCTTTATTGCAGTAAAGAAAATTTGTCAAAGTCATAAATTTGACAAATTTATTCAAACTTTTGAAGGAAACGTTCACGAAAGGGCATGTACTCAGGCATTTAAAATGTATTCAAATGGTGAAACGATAGGATATTCGCATGGTGTGGTATATCCTTTAAATTTAAAAATTTATCTTACGGGAAAAGAATCAAAGATAAAACCTGAGGTGTCGAAGTACATATGTACCGGTTCCTATTACAGGGAACTTTTTTTGAATATAGGGAGAAATTATGACCCTTTGAAAGTCTATTCAGGCTGTATGATAAAATATATTCCTTCTTCGTTAGACAGAGAAGAATATTCTTATTGCAATCAAAAAAATATACTTGTTTCATTTGGCGGTGTTGAAAGTACTGCTAATGTAGCAGACTGGATGCTCTTATTGCCTAAAAGTTTGAAAGAATATCATTTTATTTTCCGATTTCATCCAAATATGCCTGAAGGAAAAATAATGCCGCAAATGATAAATGATATTCCTATAAATGTTACTGTTTCAACAGGTGATCTTAAGGCAGATATTAATAAAAGTTTTTGTGTCGTTTATAGACATTCTTCTGTGGGCATACAGTCTATAATGAACGGAGTACCTGCTGTTTATTTAAATATAGATTCACCTCTATCAGGAGATCCAATTGAAGCTCTGGATAAGTTTAAATGGACTGTAAATTCAGAGGAAGAGTTCTATAGAGTTATAAATGACATAAGAAATATGTCTAAGGAAAAAATTCAAAAACAAAGATTAGAGGCATTTGATTTTATAAATAAATATTTTGCAAAACCCACTCCTGATAACTTGAGGAGTTTTTTTGAATGAGTCTGTTATTGAATCTTTGGACTATTTTTTAACAAATGAGGAAAGTTTAATGAGATTGTCAGGTATTGAATATAAAAAAATATTATATAATAATTTTTAGGTTACGGAATGAAGATATTAGTTTTTGGTGGATGTGGTTTTTTAGGAAGTTATATTGCGAATGAATTAGTGAAACAGAATCACAGTGTTACTGTTGTTGATATACAGAAAAAATATTTTAATAGTAAATGTTTTTTTAAAAGGTGTGATATAACAAATTCAGATGAAGTTAAATCAGTTTTTGATGAAACTGTGGATATAGTTTTCAATTTTGCTGCTGTTGCAGATCTGAACATTTCTATAAATGAACCATTGAATACAATGAAGGTTAACGTTATGGGGAACCTTAATCTTCTTGAAGCATGTAGAGTAAATAAAATAAAACATTTTATTTATGCAAGCAGTGTTTATGCCTGTAGTGAAAAGGCTTCTTTTTATGGTATAAGTAAGTATAGTGCTGAAAAAATAGTAGAAGAATATCAAAAATATTATGGATTGAATTATACTATTTTAAGATACGGATCTATTTATGGTCCTCATGCTGATTCATCTAATGGAATGTTTAACTTTCTTAAACAGGCTTTAACTGGAAAAATATTACACCATGGTACAGGGGAAGAGGTAAGAGAATATATACATGCAAGGGATGCCGCAATGTTATCAGCAGGAATTGTTAATGAAAAGAAATATTTCAATAAAATTTTTGTATTAACTGGAGTAGAGCCTATTCGTCAATCAGAGTTATTTAAAATGATAAAAGAAATATTAGGGGATAAACTTGAAATAAAATATGATAATCAGGATTACCGAGGTCATTATAAGTATACGCCATACTCTTTTTCTCCCTCAGTAGCAAGTAAACTTTCTCCAAATCCTTTCACTGACTTGGGACAGGGAATCGTAGAATGTTTAGAAGAATTAACTCGAAGATAGATTTTATTATAGTTGATAGTATTAATTGGGCACAGTTTATTTAGGATGGTTATAAGTAATGGATATTTTAGAGCTGAAGAATAAACACTAAGGGAAACCTGCCTTTTGCATTGGTACTGCTCCCCATATAAATAAACTAAATTTAGAGCTAATAAAAGATAGTGTCACCATAGGTTGCAATCAGCTAACTTATAAAGCTGATGACTTAAAACTGGACTATATATGTTTTCAAAGAGAAGAACGACTGAGGCAGGTTATAAATGAGATGCCTGACACTAAAAAGACAAAATATTTGATTCCTGATAGTATTATAGATAATTATGAATATTTTTCGAAACTGGAAAAAATAAAAGATAGAGTTTACCCTATCCATATTAGTTTTACTACACCTGGTCATGCTGAATTATTTTCCTTTGATTTGGAAAATTGTTTTTATGCAGGTGATTCACTAGCTATAGAAATTCAACTTGCTGTTTGGATGGGGTGTAATCCAGTTAATATAATTGGTGTAGACGCTGAATTTTCAAACCATAAGCATCCTTTTTATGATGAAACTAGTATGGATAAAAGTTCCATGCAACAAATAGAAAAATATTCCTACCACGATTTGAAAGAATGGTTGGCTAAGATTGAAACTAAGTTATTGTCAAAAGGTATAAGAATGTTTAATGCTGCAGGTGAATATAGTACTCTTGATGTTTTACCAAAGGTAAGGTTAAATGCAGCAGTGGGAAAACCAGCTATTGCAATTACTTCAAAAACTTTCTCAAATGATGAATACCTTATTAATGAACTAAATAGGTATTTTGATAAAGTGAAAATTAATCAAAGTAAAGATGGATTAACAGAAGATTCATTGATTGAATTTCTTAAAGATTGTGATGGTATGATCTTAGGAACTGAAAATTATAGCGCGAAAGTAATTGAACATCTACCATATCTTAGAAAAGTTTCAAAATACGGAGTTGGATTAAATAATATAGATTTCGATGCAGTTAAACGACATAAAGTTGATCTAACTTATAAAAAAGGTGTTAATTCTGAAAGTGTAGCTGAACTAGTTATTGGTCATACTTTAAATATGATTAGAAAAATGAGTATATCAATTCAAAGCTATAGAGAAGGAAAATGGGCGAAGTTACCTGGTAAAGAATTAGCAGAAATAACCATTGGAATTATAGGGTATGGTCATGTAGGTAAAGTTGTTACCAATAAATTTTCAGCTTTAGGCGCTGGAAGAATTTTAGTTAATGACTTACTTGATTTTTCTCATGAGGGTTCTTATGAGTTTGTTCCTCTTAATTATCTTCTTTCTGAAAGTGATGTTATAACTTTACATATTGATGCTGATAATAGAAATTCTAATTTTGTTAATAGAAATTTTATAAGAAAAATGAAAGATGGTGCTTTTATAATTAATACTTCTAGAGGGACAATAGTTGATGAAACCGCTTTAGTAGAAGCATTAAAATCAAATAAATTGGCTGGTGCAGCTTTAGATGTTTATAAGAATGAGCCTAAAATAAATAAAAATTTTGTCTCATGCAAAAATTTATTAACTACATGCCATATTGCAGGTAGTAGTAACAGGGCTATTAAAAATATGGGTTGGGCTGCGATTGAAGGTTTACTGAAGCTATTTGATATCAATCCAATTTGATTTCTACTAACCTTACTAAAGTTTTTAAGTACGTCTTATTTTCATGGAGTAATATTTCATAGATATTATCTTTTGAAAATTACTCTTTAAAGAAAGAGCATTGTTCGAACTTTCGATTTATATTTAGGTTTGGTTATTAAATAAATTACAAAACAATATTCTTAAATTTGATTTTTTTTATTATATAAAAAGATAAAAAACATATACGAATTTTATAAATTAATAATTCTTGATAATTGGTGAAAATAATGGATTCAGATAATTTAAATTATCATTCAGTTGGTAAAACAGTATTCGAAGAGAATCTAAAAAATAATAAATTTGCTGATTATCGGCATCAATGGGTAGAGAATCCAAGAAAATATATTGTTTCTAAATTTCCATTACACCTTGATATTGAGTCTACAAATGTTTGTAACTTGAAATGTCCATATTGTGCTGCCGCAAAAGGAAATTGGGGAAATAAAAATCTTGGTTTTATGGATTTCGGCCTGTTCAAAAAAATAATTGATGAAGCATCTAGTGAAGGTTGTTATTGTGTCAAATTTAGCTTACGGGGAGAACCTATGTTACATCCTAAACTGCTGAATATGATAAAATATACCGTTGATTCAGGGATAATAGATTGTTATTTCAATACAAACGGAATGTTGTTAACTGAAGATACGATAAATAAGATTATAGAAACAGGTTTGCCACGATTGTCTATTTCTATTGACGGCTGGGATAAAACAAGCTTTGAAAAGAACCGTTTAGGAGCAAATTATGATATTATCTGTAAAAATATTGAAAATTTGATTAAAATTAGGAAAAAATATAATGTAACTCGTCCAAAATTAAGAATTCAAACAGTTATGTTGCCTGAAATTAGAGAACACTGGGATGAATATGTAAACAATTGGTCTGATATTGCGGATGAAATAGGTTTTTTAGATGCTAGAGAAGAAACACCAGGAGTTGACCATAGAGGTAATATAAGTAAAGGTTTTAGCTGTCCATTTCTTTGGCAAAGGATGACTATTTTATGGGACGGTACGTTATTACCTTGTTTGATGCATGGAGTAGATGATTTTAAGCTTATGAGTTTTGGTAATGTAAAAAATATTCTAATAAAAAATGCTTGGAACTCTTCACAGGAAGATTATTATAGAAATCTCCATAAAACGTCTAGATCTCATGAGTTAGAAGCATGTGATAAATGTTCTTATAGAGCAATGGAGATTAAAAAATTAACCAGTTAATTTTTATTAATTTTGTTTAGCAAAAAATTATTTACAATTGAGTAGCATTAAGTGATAATTAATAGATAAACGGAGGGAAAATGATTGCTGCATTATTACTAGGTCGGAAAGGGAGTGTTGGCTTTCCAGGGAAAAATTTATATCCTGTTTTAAGTCATCCATTGGCATGGTATCCAATGAATGCGGCTAAAAATGCGAAATTAGTAGACAAAGTATATTTATCTACTGATGATGAGGATTTAATGAAACTGGCAGAAAAAAATGGAGTCGAAGTCATTGAGAGACCTGCATATTTATGTACTAAAGAGGCATTAGGAGAAGATGCTTATGTTCACGGATATCATGAAATATGCAAAAGAGAAGGAGAAAAGCCTGAATTAATGGTTCTATTGTTCTGTAATGCAGCTACTGTAATATCGGAAACCATCAATGAAGGAATAGAAGTTTTAATAAAACATCCTGAATATGATTCAGCAATAACTGTTTCACGTTATAATATGTGGAGTCCTTTAAGAGCAAGAAAAATAAACAAAGAAGGTTTATTAGATCCTTTTATCTCATTTGAGGCATTTGAGTCAAGCAAATTAAATTGCGATAGAGATAGCCAAGGTGATTCATGGTTTGCAGACGTTTCAGTTAGTGTTGTTAAACCATACAACTTAGAACATATAGAAGAAGGACTCTTACCTCAAAAATGGATGGGGAAAAAAATATATCCACTAAAGCAGGAAGCTGGATGTGATGTAGACTATGAATGGCAAATTCCTGTAGTTGAATGGTGGTTAAAGAAGTTTGGTAAATTTTGCTGATGAATATGAAAGGACGAAATCTTTTAATAACTGGTGCAACTGGTTCAATTGGGAAAGCAATTGTTTTTAAGTTAGCAGAAAAATTTGATAATATTTTTGTACATTACTGCAATAGTGGAGAAATGGCTAAAGAGCTGGAATCTTATATATTATCAAAAAAAAGTAATGCATATTTAATTAAAGCTGATTTGTCCTCTAATGATGGTATTAAAAGTTTAATTGAACAAGTCAGATCTAGAGTTGATGAAATTGATGTTTTAATTAATAATGTTGGTGGTGTCGTGATTGCGAAAGATTTTACTGAATATAATGAATTTGATTTTTATAAAATATTTAATTTAAATTTTTTTGCATCGTTTAGACTTTGTCAGGAATTTTTTCCTGAGATGTGTAAAAAACAGTATGGAAGAATAGTTAATATAAGTTCAATAGGTGTAAAGTTTGGTGGAGGAAGTCAAACTTTCTTATACTCTGCAGCTAAATGTTCTTTGGAACAGATAACAGTAAATTTATCTAAATTAGGTGCTGAAAAAAATGTTTTGGTTAATACTGTTAGAATTGGTGTAATTGATACTAAATTTCATGAAAAAATAACCAATAAAGCAATGGAGCGCAGAATACAAATGATTCCTATGAAACGATTTGGTGAGAGTGAAGATATTGCTAATATGGTTGATTATTTGACTTCAGATAAAGCTAATTTTATTACAGGCCAAACTTTTGCTGTTAGTGGAGGAGAATAACTAACTCTCTTGTAAAAATCTAATTTCTTCTAATTATCATGGACTTATTTAGGATGTAGAGATAATAAATATTCTATAATTTACTGATTATTATTCAGTAATCCAATAGATGAATAGACTTTTATCAAGTTAACAATCTTCATTCGTTATTAATTAAAAATATCCTTATTACATACCATAAAAGAACTATTATGTCTAATTTATGTTCAACAAATAAAAACACATATTCTATTTCAGTTGTAATTGCGACTTTAGGAGGAGATTCTCTTTTTAGAACGATTGAACAATTAAACAGTGGAAGCATTACTCCTAATGAAATTCTTATTTGCATTCCTGAAGAGGATACATTTCGTACAAAAAATTTCTTATTTCATAATGTAAAGGTGATTAAAACCAGTTGTAGAGGCCAGGTAGCACAAAGGGCAATTGGTTTACAGCAAGCACAATGCCATATGGTATTGCAGCTGGATGATGATATTTTCCTTGATGAAAGAGCTATTGAGATTTTAGCTCTGAATTTGGAGTTGTTGGGAAAAAAAACAGCAGTTTCGCCAGTTTTAAATGATATAGAAACTGGAAACTCAGTTTACGAACATGAATTAAGAAAAGGTATTATCGGATGGTTTTATAATATTTATGCTTATGTTGTTTGTAGTTCCTCTTGGGGGATCAAACGTATGGGGACTGTAACTAAAGCAGGAAATAATTATGGTGTTATTAGTAGTATTTGCGGGACAAAACCGTTTGAAACCCAATGGCTTCCCGGTGCATGTGTACTTTGTTTTAAGGAGGATCTTATTTTGGATGAGTTTTATCCTTTGAAAGGTAAGGCATATTGTGAAGATATTATACATTCATATTTAAGAAGAAAAAAAGGGATAAGACATTGGATAATACCGAAAGCTTGTTGTTCAATTAGCACTTTAATTCATGAAAATGTGGAAGCAATAAACGCTCGTAGATATTACGTTGAACTTATTAGAGGATCAAAGTGGAAATTTGTCTTACATTGCTGTTTTTCAAAAATAAAAAACCTAATTAAACATTAATTTAAGTTTTAAAAGTATGAAAACAATTTTAATTATTGAAGATTCCTCAAAATATGGATTTGGTGGAGGACAGCAAGTAACTCTTAGAGTTATAGAGGCTTTAATAAATGACTATAACATTATTTTAGCTGACACATATCCCAATAGTTTTTTCTCAAAAAAAGCAATAACTAATGTTAATAGCTTTATCAAATTATATAACTTTAATTATTTTTCAAAAAGAAATATTTCAAGCTTTTACTTCATTGAAGTATTAATTTTTCCACTCCTTTCTGTTCTTAATGTAATTAAATTATTAATCTTTATAAAAATAAATAATTTTAATAGACTTAACTGTATAATATATTCGCCACATAAAAAATCTTTAATCTTTTCATGTATATTAAATTTTTTGATTAAAATTAAATATATTTATCATGCTCACACGTATGATTCACCAAAAAGTTTATTTTTTAAGTTTATTTCATATGCTTTTAAAAAGGCAGAAAAAATTATTTGTGTTTCTGAGTTTATAGAAAATAATATAGGTTTAGATAATGCAATTGTTATCAGAAATCCAGTAAAAATTAACAATGAATTGAGACCAAAGCTCTTAAAGGAAAAAATTATTGTAGCTTCCGTCTCTGTTCTTGAGAAATTTAAAGGAATAGATTACTTTGTTGAAAGTTACAGTAAATTGAAAAATAGCTCTAAAGTTACTTATAATATATATGGTGAAGGACCTTATAAGCAAAGGTTGACTGATAAGTGCAATAATAATATTGTTTTAAAAGGGTTTTGTAATAATATTAGTTACGAGTTGAAAAATAATATTGACCTACTCGTATTCCCTTCAATTATACCTGAATCATTTGGTATGGTTATAATTGAAGCAATTAGTTATGGTATTCCAGTAATAGTAACTGATTTGGGAGGACAATCAGAACTAGTAAGAGATAAAAATGTTGGTAAGTTAATTCCTATAAAAAATTCTATAGCTATTGCAAAAGCTATAGATCATTATATTGAAAATCCAAATTTATATATTCATCACTCTAAAGAAGCTTTGAACTATATAAAAAACTTTAGCTATGAGAAGTTTCAAAAGGTAATAATAGAATTATTTAGTAAATTATTCTAACAATAGAATTTTAATTGTTTATGAGAAAGATTCATGATGATGTATAAAAGAGTACTATTAGTATTTCCAGATTATAAAGGTGGTCATTATGGGGCATTGCGTCCTCCAGCTGGACTAGGTTATATCGCTGAAATACTTGAAAAATCAAATATTAAATATGACGTAGTTGATATGGCTGCAGGATTTTCTACTAAAAAATTAAAAGAGAAAATAGAGTCTTTTAATCCTGATTTAGTAGGAATTAGTCTTATGTCCTTAATGCATAAACGTTCCTATGAAATTATAAACTTTATTAAGCAGGTTAAAACAACTGTTCATGTTATTGCAGGTGGACCACATATATCTACACTCAGAGAAAAAGTATTAAAGGATTGTACTGCTCTAGATTATGGATCAGTACTTGAAGGAGAAGAGTTAATACTGGAATTGTGTAACGGGAATGAATTATCATCTATAAAAGGTTTAATTTATAGGGATGGCGAGAATATTATTTTTAATGGCGAAAGATCTTTTAATGAGGATCTTGACAAGCTTCCATTTCCCAAATATAAAAAATTTCCTTTGAATAAATATGTTACAGAAGAGATAGGAATTGTTTCATCCAGAGGATGTCCATATGGCTGCATATACTGTCCGGTAAAAACTGCTATTGGAAGAACATGGCGTAAACGTGATGCTGGTTCTTTAGTGGATGAGATTTCGTATTGGCATAAATTAGGATACAAACAGTTTAGTATTCTTGATGACAATTTTACTTTTAATAATGAACGTGTCAAAGAATTTTGTAAAAAAATTAAACTTGAAAGCCTATACGGTCTAGAGTTTAACTGTAATAATGGAATTAGAGCTGATAATGTAAATTACGATATTTTAAGTAATATGAAAGAAGTTGGATTTGCATATTTGGCATTAGGTGTAGAGGCTGGAAATAACAAAGTTCTTAAGAATATCAATAAGGGAGAGACAATTGAAGATATTGAGTTAGCAATCAAGAGTGCACTTCAACTTGACTATAAAATAACGCTTTTTTTTCTAGTAGGATCCCCAGGTGAAACAATGGAAGATTTCAAAGATTCTATAACGCTTGCACTCAAATACCCTGTATTTGATGTAAGATTTTATAACTTAATTCCGTTTCCACAAAGTAAATTGTACGATTGGGTCTCTAAAAATGATTACTTTATTATCAGTCCTGATAATTATCTAAATAGTACGTCTCATTGGGATAACAAACCTGTTTTTGAGACACCTGAAATGAATAGATATGAAAGAGAAAAGGCTTTGAAAACTGTAAGGAATGTTAGAAAAAAAGTCAGATATAACTCAATGAAAAGTGTACTTTTGCCTAAGTTTGGTTCAATTGCAGGTTTAATTGCCAGAATTTATATTAATGACTATATACAGAATATACTGATGAAAAACAGCATTTTAAGAAGAAATCTTAAAAAGGTATTCATGCGTGTTTCGAATTAACTCATGTCTTGAATTGTTTATTATATGAAAGTAGCGATTGTACATTACTGGCTTGATAGTTTTAGGGGGGGGGAAAAAGTTGTTGAAGCTTTGTGTGAGATGTATCCGCAGGCTGATATTTATACTCATATGTATAAACCTGAAAATCTTCCAAAAACAATAACTTCTCATAGAATTATTACTTCTTTTATAGGGAAGTTACCATTTGCATATAAATACTACAGGCATTATTTACTACTGATGCCTATTGCTTTAAAATTATTAAATCTTAAAAAATATGATTTGATTATTTCAAGCGAATCAGGTCCTGCGAAAGGTATCAGAAAGCGGAAAGATGCTTTACATATTTGTTATTGTCATTCACCAATGCGTTATATCTGGGATATGCAGAAGGAGTATGTTAGGGAATTGGGGATAGTGAGTAGGGGATTGTGGAAAGTAATAGCGTGTTATATGAGAAGATGGGATTATAAATCAGCTCAGAAAGTTGATCATTTTATTGCTAATTCTAAGTTTATATCAGTTCGGATTAGAAAATTTTATAAGCGTAAATCTACAATTATTCATCCTCCGGTTGGTATTCATAAATTTAGACCTGATAAGAATAGAGAAGATTTTTTCCTCTGTGTTTCACAATTAGTTTCGTATAAAAAAGTAGATATGGTGGTTGAGACATTTAATGAACTAGGTTTGCCTCTAGTTGTTATTGGTGGTGGCAATGAGCTGGATAGAATAACGTCAATGGCTAAATCTAATATCCAGATTTTAGGAAAAGTGTCTGATGCAGTTCTCAAAGAAAAAATGGAAACTT
>Ga0233437_1004287_pt1 | contig 17092 bp, 12 predicted proteins | sample SI_122_August201_FD_182714 | JGI IMG/M metagenome (GOLD analysis project Ga0233437, IMG submission 182714) | Seawater microbial communities from Saanich Inlet, British Columbia, Canada - SI_122_August2016_200_MG | ecosystem: Environmental > Aquatic > Marine > Inlet | place: Canada: British... | reverse complement strand
ATATTTTACTTGAAATGAATGATGAAGAATATCTTAAGCTCACCCGGGAGGCAAGATCATATCTTATGAAATGTGAAAAACCATATCCTCATGAAAGGATTAAGGCTTTTATTGAAGACCATTTATTTGTGTTGTAATTGACAAACAATTTAAAACTATACTGAAAACTTAACTCATGAAATAATAAACCGAAAATTACAAAGAAATAGGAAGCTTGTCAAAACCGAGGGTCACCCAGGCTTTTGTCGTTGATGTTATTAAACTCGAAACTTCAATTAAAACAAAACTATTAGTGATAATGTTGATAACGAAAGCCTGGCATCATGATTGGAGTATGATCCCGGTAATACTCGCTTTTTGAAACTGATGCGAGAGATAGGGGTGCCTTTGAAACGAAAATATACTGACGATGTTTAACCCTTTATTTGAAATGGCAACATTGCCAAATTTAATAAATGTCGATGTAAATAGATTTTATTTTTTATTAAATAGACCAAATAAAATAGGAATTTTGGAAATCAAACATGCTAAATAACAAAAATATCTTAATCACCGGCGGTACAGGCTCTTTCGGTAAAAAGTGCACGGAAATCATACTACAAAGATACAAGCCAAGACGTCTGATTATCTTCAGCCGTGATGAACTCAAGCAGTTTGAAATGGCGCAGCAGTTTCCGGATTCGAAATATAATTGCATCCGTTATTTCATCGGAGATATAAGGGATAAAGAGAGACTTCACAGGGCATTTAGTAATATAGATTATGTTATTCATGCAGCCGCATTAAAACAGGTGCCTGTTGCCGAGTACAATCCTTTTGAAGCAGTAAAAACCAATATCCTTGGCAGTCAGAATGTTATCAACGTGGCTATTGATCGAGGTGTTAAAAAGGTAATTGCTCTCAGTACGGACAAGGCTGCGAATCCTGTAAATCTTTATGGTGCCACCAAGCTTTGCTCCGATAAGCTTTTTATTGCGGGGAATTCATACACAGGTACGGATAAAACTGCCTTCAGCGTTGTTCGATATGGAAACGTGGCTGGAAGCAGAGGAAGCGTTATTCCATTTTTTCTCAAAAAGAAAGAAAAGGGAATATTGCCAATCACAGACCCCCGTATGACTCGCTTCTGGATTACTCTGGAAAAGGGTGTATGTTTTGTTCTTAAATGCTTTGAGATTATGGTTGGTGGTGAGCTTTTTGTCCCCAAGATTCCAAGCATGAATATGATGGATCTTGCCAAAGCCATTGCCCCAGAATGTAAAACAGAAATTATCGGGATCAGACCCGGAGAAAAACTTCATGAAATCATGGTGCCGAGGGATGAAGCGCATAAAACAATTGAATATGATGATAAATACATAATCCAGCCGGATTTCAGATTTTTCGAACGTAGATTTAATCCTAACAGCGGCAAACCTGTGCCTGAAGGATTTGAATATAATTCCGAAACCAATCCATGGAAACTCAGCATTGATGAAATGAGAGAGATTATAAGAAGTCTATGATACCCTACGGCAGGCAGACAATTGATGAAGATGACATAAAAGCGGTAATTGATGTTTTACGTTCCGACTGGCTCACCACCGGCCCAAAGGTTGCGGAATTTGAACAGGCAGTTGCGGATTATGTGGGCGCAAAATATGCGGTGGCAGTAAGTAATGGAACTGCTGCCCTCCATGCGGCGATGTATGCTATCGGAATCGGTCCCGGTGATGAAGTGATTGTATCTCCTATGACATTTGCCGCCACAGCAAATTGTATAGTTTTTCAGGGTGGAACCCCTGTATTTACGGATGTTGATCCAGATACACTTCTTATTGATCCGGCAAAGGTGGAAGAAAAAATCACAGAAAAGACCAAAGCCATAATCGGTGTGGACTATGCGGGTCAGCCATGCGATTGGGACAGCCTGCGGGAGATTGCGGACAAACATGGATTGAGACTGGTGGCAGATGGTTGTCACGCCCTTGGCGCAGAATACAAAGGCCGCAAGATTGGCGTTCTTGCCGATATGACGGTGTTCAGTTTTCATCCTGTAAAACATATTACAACCGGTGAGGGAGGCATGATCACCGCTGCTGACCCGGAGCTTGCCGGGCGAATGCGCCTCTTTCGAACACATGGCATTACGACAGATGCTCGCCAACGAGAGGAACAGGGTTCCTGGTTTTACGAGATGGTTGATCTTGGATACAATTATCGTATCACCGATTTCCAGAGCGCCTTCGGCATTTCCCAGTTGCAAAAGTTGCCAAAGTTTCTGGAGCGCAGGCGTGAGATCGCCGCTCGCTATGATGAAGCATTTGTTGATTTTTTCGGGATAACCCCACTTGTCGTTCGTAAGGATTCTCTCCACGCATACCATCTTTATGTAGTAAGAGTTGATGGTGATACTCTGGGTATTGATCGAGCAACGCTTTTTACCAAACTGCGTGAAAAAGGCATAAGGGTAAATGTTCACTATATACCAGTACATCTGCACCCGTTTTACAAAGAAAAATTTTATACCGGCCCGGGCCTGTGCCCCATTGCCGAATCTGCTTATGAACAGATTATTTCATTGCCGATGTTCCCTGGTATGACTGATGAAGATGTAGAGCGGGTTGTTGTAGAAGTAAAAAATATTATATGTAGCTGAATATGGAACCAAATAAACCCAACGAATTAAACCTACCAAATCGCCTTGTTCTTGGTACTGCTCAGCTTGGCATGGCTTATGGCATAGCAAACACAACTGGACAGCCAGTTTATAATACAGTCATGTCTATTGTTCAAGAAGCATGGGAATCCGGAATTTGTGAATTTGACACTGCCCAGGCTTATGGACAGAGCGAGCAAGTTTTGGGACAGGTTTTTAAAATTTTGGGTATTGCTGATGAAGTCCGAGTAATTACGAAGTTGGCCCCTGATGTTGATCATTCAGACAGGGCGGCCTTAAATAGCGCCCTTGAAATATCACTGAATGATTTAGACGTTGAATCTCTCTACTGCCTGATGCTTCATCGGGAAGATATGCTTGACCTGTGGGAGAAAGGGTTGAGAGAAAATCTCATGGATATTGTTGAATCCGGCAGGGTGGAATATATAGGTGTATCTGTGTATTCGCCGGAAAAAGCTGTTCAGGCATTAAATGCTGATGGCATTTCTATGGTGCAATTGCCCACTAATGTTCTGGACAGGCGTTTTGAAAAGGCCGGTATTTTCCAACTTGCTGATGATGCAGAAAAAATAATATATGTCCGCAGCATTTTTCTTCAGGGACTGCTCCTTATGCTTCTTGGTGATATGCCGGAACATATGCGATTTGCGGCTCCGGTTCTTAACAGATTGACTTCGCTTGCTCAGGATGCCGGGTTAAGCATTAATAAATTGTGTATAGGGTATATAAAAAATGCTTTTCCTCATGCCAGGCTTGTTTTTGGTGCTGAAACCCCGGCACAGGTGAGAGAAAATATGAAATGTTGGGATGTGGCATGGCAAGATGAGATAACTGCAAGGATTCAAATGGAATTTAAAGATGTTGACCAAATGATACTGAATCCTTCTTTGTGGCCAAAAAAGGAAACAATAATTCTATGAAAATAAATATAAATAAATGTCTCCAGATGCAGAATCGTGCTCAAAAGTTTATTCCCGGTATGACCCAGCTTCTCTCCAAACGCCCGGACATGTTTTCCCTTGGAGTCTGGCCTGGATATTACAGCAAAGCAAAGGGAGCAGAAGTCTGGGATCTGGACGGCAATAAATATATTGACATGAGCATCTCTGGTATTGGGGCAAACGTTCTTGGTTATGCAGATAATGATGTAGATAACGCAGTAAAGAATGCCATTGCCAACGGCACAAGTTGTTCCCTGAATTGTCCTGAAGAAGTGGAATTGGCTGAACTCCTCTGTGAACTTCATCCCTGGGCCGAAATGGTCAGGTATGCCCGCACTGGCGGAGAGGCAATGACTATTGCCGTGCGCATTGCCCGCGCTTACACTGGAAAAGATAAAATCGCTTTTTGTGGCTATCATGGTTGGCACGACTGGTACCTTGCCGCCAATTTGGGTACGGCAAATGCACTTGGAGAACATTTGATTTCCGGCTTGAGTCCCAATGGTGTTCCCAAGGGACTGGAAGGCACAGCCCTTCCCTTTCGCTACAATCACCTTCATGAATTGGAGTCAATTGTTGCAGTAAACAAAAACGAGTTTGCTGCTATTGTTATGGAACCGATTCGTAATGAAGAACCTCAGCCGGGATTTTTTGAAGGTGTCAGAAGACTTGTGGAAGAGGCAAAAGCTGTATTTATTATCGATGAAATTTCCGCGGGCTTCAGACTAAATACAGGAGGATCTCACCTTGTGATCGGTAATGCGACACCGGATATTGCCGTATTTTCCAAGGCCTTGGGCAATGGCTATCCTATAGCAGCTGTTGTTGGCAAAGCCGATGTCATGCAGGCAGCCCAAAAAACCTTTATCAGTAGTACAAACTGGACTGAGCGTATAGGGCCAACTGCGGCAATTGCAATGATAAAAAAACACAAAAGAGTTGATGCAGGGAAATACCTTGTTTACCTCGGAGAGCAGATCCAATCAGGGTGGAAGACAATTGCGGATAAACATGGTTTATCTATAGAAGTCGGCGGAATAAAACCCCTGAGTCATTTTGCTTTTTCCCATGAGAAAACACAGGCGATGAAGGCATATTTTATTCAACTTATGTTAGAACAGGGCTTTTTGGCATCTAATCTTTACTACGCCATGTATGCCCATACAAAAGACCATGTAAGAATCTATCTTGAAGCCGCTGATAAATCTTTTGAAGAAATAGCGCGATCAATCGAGCACAACGATATCGATAAAAAGCTCATTGGAAAATCTTCAAGTGTGGGATTTAAAAGGCTTGCATAATGAAAAATACAGTAACAGCAATAATTCAGGCAAGAATGACCTCAAGCCGTCTTCCTGGTAAAGTCCTTAAGGAAGTCATGGGAAGGCCTTTGTTGAGTTACCAGATCGAGCGCCTCAGTTTCAGCAAAATGATTGAGAAAATCATAATTGCCACAACGTTAAATAAAGAAGACGATCCGATTGTTAAATTATGTCAGAAGGAAGGGCTTGATTTTTATCGCGGCTCAGAAGATGATGTTCTGGACAGATACTATCAGACCGCAAAAAGATACAATACAGAGCATATCATGCGCCTTACTGCCGACTGCCCGCTGATTGCTCCTGATATCTGTGACAGCATTGCTTGTGCCTACTTTGAGAGCGATGTTGACTATATCCGCACAGGCGAAACCTTTGCCGAAGGTCTTGATTGTGAAATTATCAGTTTTGAGGCGCTTACCAGGGCATGGCTTGAAGCAGAATCAAAAGCTGAGCGGGAGCATGTGACTCTGTATATCCGCAATTATCCCGAACTTTTCAGGACTATGGCCAAGGAAAACGAAACAGACGACAGCAGGTACAGAATAACAGTTGATGAAGAAAACGATTTTTTAGTTGTAAAAACAATTCTGGAAAATCTTTATAAAGGGAGTGATGATTATTTTACTATCAGAGAAATCAAATCATACCTGGACTCTCATCTGGAAGTTTATAAGTTGAACTCAAATATTATTAGAAATGAGGGATTGTTGAAATCTTCGCAGGATGATGGAGTCAGCTATCCGTAATGATTTCCAATACACAAAATATACACGATAAAATCCTCATCCGAGCAGACGCTTCCGTTCAGATCGGCACAGGCCATGTCATGCGCTGCCTCACCCTTGCGGACGAACTATGCGGGCGTGGAGCGGATGTGGTCTTTGTCTGCCGAGAGTTTGGCGGTAACCTTTGCGGCTATATTGAAGAGAAAGGGTATATTGTCCACAGTCTTCCTGTGTCTGACATACCAAAACAGAATATTGAGAGCGGTTTAAAACATGCAGCGTGGCTTGGTGTTGACTGGCAGACTGATGCCGGGCAGGTCGAAGAGATTATCAAAAGCCTTGGGACTACTCCTGACTGGCTTGTGGTAGATCATTATGCCCTTGATGAAGGATGGGAAGGATATTTGCGGCCTTATGTTAAAAATATCATGGTGATCGATGATATTGCTGATCGTGCGCATGATTGTGACCTGCTGCTGGATCAGAATTTTTATGAGAACCTTGAAAGCCGTTATGAAGGTCTGGTGCCGCCCGGTTGTAAAAAACTCCTCGGCCCTAAATATGCCCTTCTGCGGTCAGAATTTATGGAAGCCCGAAAAAACTTAAGAAAGCGCAATGGACACGTAAAAAGAATAATAATTTTTTTTGGTGGAAGTGACTCCACCAATGAAACTACAAAGGCACTGGAAGCGATACACATGTTAAACAGGCCGGATATCGCGGTGGATGTGGTGGTTGGGACTTTAAATCCGCATAGCAAAGTCATTGAACAGATGGCTTCTGATATGACTTATTGTACCTGCCATTTTAATGTGGAAGACATGGCTGCACTTATGGCAGGGGCCGACCTTGCTGTTGGTGCAGGTGGAATTACTGTATGGGAGCGATGCGCCCTTGCTCTTCCCAGTATAGTAGTTACTGTTGCAGAGAATCAGGAAAGAACTGTCTTAGACATGGCAGAATCTGGTTATTTATTGTTCCTTGGCCAATCTGAAATAGTTTTGGTTGAGTCTCTTTATCATGTGCTTAAAACAGCACTTCAATCCCCATGGCTTTTAATCTCATTTGCCCGAAAAACACTATCTCTTGTGGATTGCAAAGGTGCAAAGCGAATTGCTCAAGAGGTTATGCCGCTTGACATTACATTGCGCATAGCGACCATGGATGATTGCGAAGCCATTTATAAGTGGCGTAATGCTGATGAGACACGGAGGCATATTTTTAATCCTGAACAGATTTCATTTGACAAACATTGTATATGGTTCAAGGAAAGCCTCAAAAACACTAATCGACAAATAATAATTGCAGAGTTATACGGAAAAGCTGTTGGTGTGCTTCGCTATGATATTGAAGGGCAGTTAGCGGTTATTTCGATTTATAATGTGCCAGGTATAAAAGGTTATGGAATTGGAACACAGATAATCAGTGCTGGCAGCAAGTGGCTTAGTCGTTATTTTCCTGATGTTCATAAAATTCAAGCCAGAGTTCTTTCTGGAAACGTAGTATCAAAGAAGTCTTTTGTTAGTGCAGGATATACTCAACATCACATAACCTATGAAGAGAAACTGATAGATGACCATTGAAAATGAAATTAGTATTGCCGATAAAAAAATAGGCCCCGGCCATCCACCCTTCATCATAGCCGAAATGTCCGGTAATCATAATCAGTCTTTGGATCGGGCACTGGAGATTGTTGAGGCAGCGGCAGAATCTGGTGTTCATGGTCTTAAACTGCAAACTTATACTGCCGAGACCATGACCATTGATGTTAATGGAGATGAATTTTTTATTTCTGATCCAAACAGCCTCTGGCATGGACGTTCCCTGTCCGAATTGTACCAGGAAGCCTACACTCCATGGGAATGGCATAAACCGATATTTGACCGTGCTAGGGAACTCGGGTTGATTGTATTTAGCACACCATTTGATGAAACCGCAGTGGATTTTCTCGAAGAACTGGATGTACCATGTTATAAGATTGCATCCTTTGAAAATGCTGATCTTCCATTGATCAAAAAAGCAGCCGCAACCGGAAAACCAATGATTATTTCAACAGGCATGGCAACAATTGCCGAGCTTGATGAAACTGTAAGAACAGCTATGAAAAACGGATGCAATGATATAATACTTTTAAAATGCACCAGCACTTATCCAGCAATTCCTGAAAATACGAATATCCGTACAATTCCTCATATGCGGGAATTGTTTAACTGTGAAGCAGGATTAAGCGATCATACCCTTGGTATTGGTGCATCTATAGCAAGTATAGCCATGGGTGCAACAGTAATTGAAAAACATTTCACATTGTCCAGGGCAGACGGCGGGGTGGATGCTGCATTTTCCTTAGAACCGCAGGAGATGAAATCCCTGGTGGAAGAAACCAGACGGGCATGGCAGGCAATGGGAAAAATTAAATACGGCCCAACTGAGGCAGAAAAGAAATTCATGGGTTTCCGGCGGTCTCTCTACATAATCAGGGATATGAAAGACGGAGATGTTTTGACGAAAGATAATTTACGCTCCATCCGACCGGGGCATGGCCTTGTACCGAGGTATTATGAAGTGCTTTTGGGGAAAAAGGTTGTCAGGGATATAAAGAGAGGTACGCCGGTGAATTGGGATTTGATTGGATAAGATTTATTTAAGTTTTCGAAATTTTTTAAAAAAGGCTAAATATGATAACTTTTAACCCACTAAATCTAACTTCAAAATTAAATTTTTCAGATGCCTTATATAAAGGAACTGCTGATATCTTTGCTGATTATGAAAAAGATATAAAATATATATTTTCAGGGAAAACCGCAATTTATATATTACTACAATACTTTCGCACTATCGGAGCTTTCAAAAATAAAACATCTCAACTGTTAGTTCCGCCCTGGATGGGTACTTGGGTTTATATTATGATGCATAAGTGTTGTTTCCCATCTCTTGTTATGAATAAAGACATTGCTGGAATTTGGGTATATCATCAGTATGGGTTTCCACAAAAAATGGAACTTATTCTTGATTTTTGCGATGAAAATAATCTTTTTTGTATTGAAGATTGTGCTCATGCGTTATCCTCTTTTTATAATGGGCAAAAATTAGGCTCTTTTGGTGATGCTGGCATTTTTAGTTTAGCTAAATTTTTTCCTTCTGTTCTTGGTGGTGCTATTTATACTAAAAATGATAGGATTAAATCTTTTATCAATAAATCTATAACAACTGATTACTCAGAGTTAAGTCAAAAAGTGTTTAATATTCGGCATGAGGTTGAGATTTGTCCTACCGCAAAGAATATGTTGAAATTAGAACAATGCTATGCGGTATATGATTATTTTAGTGAATGTCCTGATTATTCATTAAATATATCAAAAAAATGCATAGAGGATAAGGCTATTGAGAAACGAAAAACAAATTATTTAAAAATTATAAAAGAATTAGAGAGCGTATCCACATTTTACATAGAGCTTCCTAATAAAAATATAGCTCCATGGGTGTGTCCGTTGTTTTTGCCTTTAAAAACAATGCAAAAAGCCACTCAAAAATTATCTAAAAATGGTGTTGAATGTGGCATATATCATTTTGATATAAATCGAAACATGCTAAACCCAAAGTATAAAAAATGTTTGATTGTGCCATGTCATGGCCAAATTAATGATAATCAGTTGGAGAAAATAATTACAACAATTCAAAGTGTAACCTAACGTTGCAAAAGTCATGAAGATTCTACCTATATAAGAATCTCAGGACAGAGATATGAGGAAACAATCTGCGATTATTGCCTGAATGAATATTTTACAAAATACGATCGCAAATAGTGAAGATATTAAATAATATTTTTGATAACAAATGACTTTGCGTTTCTGATATAAACGTAATTCTACCCTTCTTTATTGAATATAAAATCTTAAGGAGAAACAAAAAATGAAAATATTATTTGTCAATTCCAGACAATATTTGTCTATTGGAATCAATGGGGGAATAGCCGGTATGAGCACCTCTTTAAAACTAAGGGGGCACGAGACTGGTCTATTCGACACCACGTTCTTGAAGACAAAAAGCGATGCTGAAAATATGAAAAAATTGAACGAACTGGGAACCACCATGCAATTCAAGAGGACTGAATATAGTTTAGAAGATCTTGTAATGGATGACCCCATTGTTGATCATTGTGAAGTGTTTCAAGGAAAAATAGATGAATTTAAACCGGATGTCATTGCCGTATCAGCGATGACGGAACCCTTCGATAACGCGTGTAATCTGCTCAGAAATATTAAAAGCGATGCGATTACGATTGTTGGGGGAGTTCACCCTACTATAGCACCTGAAGATGCAATTAGCCAAAATGTATTTGATATTGTTTGCATAGGTGAAGCTGACAACACCTTTCCTGAGTTACTGGATTTGATCCAAAAAGGTGAAGACCATACCGGAGTCAAATCGATGTGGTTTAGGCAATCTAATGGGAGTATTATAAAAAATCTTGTTCCACCAAGAGTGCAATTAGATAATTTGGATACGCCTGATTGGGGGTTATTCGATAAAAGGCATCTTTTTCGGCCCTATCTGGGTGAGATTTATGTTGGTAGTTTCTATCAACAATCGAGAGGGTGCCCTAATAAGTGCTCTTATTGTGTTGACCCGACACTTGCGACTTTGTCGGAAGATGGAACAGCGAAAGGTTATTTCCGGGTACAAGATCCATCTGTAACGATTAAACATCTGACGGAACTAAATAAAAATCTTGGTGTGAATTTTATTAGGTTTGGAGATGATACATTCTTTATGGCCAAACTAGACCACTTAAAGGCCTTACATAAAGGCATTAAACCGTTAGGTATCAAATTTTCCTGTTCTATTTTTCATACGACGATCAGTGAAGAAAAGATAGAAATTTCGAAAGATATGGGATTAGTTGCTATTTCAGCTGGGGTTGAGAGTGGCAGCCCTGTCGTACGAAAACGAATAAAGCGTAATTATACTAATACTCAATTAGTCGAAAACTTTGACCTTTTGCATAAATACGAGATTAGGACGACCACAACGAATTTGATCGGTCTTCCTGATGAGACGCGAGAAAATGTTTTCGAAACGATCGAGTTAAACCGTAAATTGCATACCACTGGTGGCTGCTTTATCGTATATCCCTATCCTGGTACAAAAATATATGATGATTATAAAGTTTCGTTGAGGGATAAAGATGGGAAAATGATACCTGTATCAAAGGCAAAAGATTTTAGCTTTTCAAAAATGTCACCAGATGAACTTGTTGGATTGATGCGTACTTTCAACTTGTATCTTCATCTGCCAAAGGCAATGTGGCCTGTAATTAAACTAGCGGAATCAGATGATGATTTTGGAATTTCTGTACTAAAAAAACTGTTAGAAGTGCTTACAGATCATTTTTCAAATACTAATACTACGTCTAAGAAGCTGAGCGATATGGCAAAAGGTAAACCCTTTCGATACGAAATCACGGATGATATACTGGTTCCAGTAAGTTATGAGCGATTATTTGATCTGCCCTTAAGCCAAGGTGCATTTAATGTTATCATTAAAGCCTTAGAAGATATAAATAGATGAAAGATATTAGTCAGACTTGGTATAACGAGGCCTACCAAAAGCATGGTCTTGAGGCGCAACGCAAATATCCAAATGAAGAAATGTTGAGATTTATAGGAAGAGAATTTTCCTCCAAAATTGAGTACGGTAAACGTCAGGAAACAAAAATTTTGGAACTCGGTAGTGGTTCTTGTGCAAATCTATGGGCTGTTGCGAAAGAAGGTTATGATGCTTACGGCATCGATTTCTCTGAAGAAGCAGTTGAGTTGGGACGAGGGGTTTTGAAAAAATGGAATGTTTCAGCGAATATCTCGGTAGGTGACATGAGGGAACTTCCTTATGTGGATGAATATTTTGATGGTGTATTCGATATTTTATCAACACATAGTCAAATAGAAAGCGAATTTAATACAACTATCAATGAAGTAAAAAGGGTGCTTAAACCGGGCGGATCTTTTTTTTCTTTTTTCCCTTCAGCAAACTCGGATGCTTATAAAAACTACAAACCTGCAGAAAAAATTGAGGAGTTTACCTTGAATGGAATTTTAAGAGAAAATTCACCTTATTTTGGTAGCTTTCATCCCTTCCGCTTCATGTACCCCGAAAAATATAAGATGTTTTTAGAGGAGAAAAATTTTAAGATAAAAGCTATAGAGGTTGTGACAAGAACATATCAAGATTTGAAAGAAAGTTTTGAAACAATTTCGATTGTAGGAGAAAAGTGTTAAATTTCAAGCTGATTATTTTAAACGGTTATTTCGCTTTTTAAGTTGAGTGCCCTCCCTTTTAAGCATTTTGACTGGAATATTGTGTTTTTATATCTACGCAAATAGATATGAATTTACCCTGTAATTGCATAAAAAAAATAAATTTATTGTAAAAAAAACTTGAGGAAGCCTGTGAATAAAGCTTATGATGAGTTAGCAAAACAAAAACAACCTTATTCAGGAGGCCAACTCAAGTGAAGTCCAGTAAAGCACAATATGTAGGATATGTATAGTAATGAGCAAAGCTCCGAATGTCCAAAAATTAGACAAAAGACAGTCTTTACAGGCTTTAGCTGCAAATAAAGCATTTTAATTACGAGGTCTGTATATAAAAACAGGTACAACAGAAATGCAAGAGTATTATTATAGAAAATCTAATAGAGAAAAATGGAACGGTTTTGTATCTGAGGTTTCAGAATGTGGCTGGCTTCATTCCTGGGATGCTATAAGATATGGATGTAAGTTTAATCAAATTATTGATAACTCATCATTCATAATGCTGGATAATAAAGATATTCCATTATCAGTATGTATTTTAGCAGCATATGTCAATGACAAAAATGAAGCATTTTTGTCTTTTGGTGGGCTTGCATGTGCAATCCCAGCTTTTTCAAAATTAATAAAAAGTCGTCGTAGAAAGGTTGAAAAAATAGTATTTTCTATAATTCTTGATTACTGTAAAAAATATAATATTCAGTCTATTACTTTAAGCCAGCCAGCTGTAAATATTGAGGAATCAATAAATAAACATGTTTTTGCAAATAATAAATTTTTATTACAAAAATACAATTTTATTCCGCATGTGATAAATACCTCCATTATTACTTTGTCACAGGATAATCAAGAATTATATTCTAATGTTAGTCAAAGTCACAGCAAGCTTATAAAGCGGGCTAAAAAAAACGGTCTTGAAGTTGAAGTTGTTAATAAACAAGCTTATGATAATGAAAAAAAAATTGTCGAGACATTATATGAATTTCAAGATGTTCATTTACAAGCTGCTGGTAGAAAAACACGCCCTCAATCAACATGGGATGCAATGAAAGATGCTCTTGTTGCAGGTATGGCTTCTTTGTTTGTTGCACACACTGAATTTAATCAGCCTATAAGCTATTTGTTTTGCGGGGAATTTTGTAAAAGTGCTTTTGGATGGTCTCAAGCAAATGTTCCTGAATACGAAAAAAAAATTTCTCCTCGACATTTGCTTGAATGGAAAGCTATCGAGTATTATAAGCAAAACGGGTTTTCGTTTTATGAAATTGGAGAGATTTTTTATTCACGACAATTGTTTTCATCTCCAACAGAAAAAGAAAAATCTATTTCTGTCTTTAAGGAACGTTATGGGGGAGATCTATTCCCAAAAATAACATGGAAAGGGTTCATTAAGGATGAAATAAAACAAAAATTATTAAGAGCTGAATTTGTTAAATTTGAACAGGAATTAAAATGTTTCCAAATGTAGCGTTATTCACTGGTACCTCCTTTAAGGGATTTTGTATGGTGCTTAATCTATAAAGGATTACTCGTGAACAATCAATAGTTTAGGGATCTTCGGGCAGTTTTTGGAACTTTAGTTTGATAATGCTTCGATGTTGAACTGGAAAAGTCTGATTATCAAAAATATTATTCAAACAAGCGAAAGATGAGCTTTTATGAACGAATTAGTCCTTTTAAATAGTATAGATGATGCAAAGGATTGCATTTCAAAAGGTTTGTATAAAGATAGGTATCTTTTTACAACGCATGTAAGTGTCAATATTTTTCTAAAAGAAGTCTATAAAATAAATTCAACTTGTATTGAGTCAATATTTAGTGAGCTTGAGGTGAAAGAGAATACTGTTTTTTGGGGAAATATGGTTGATAAGATATTAATCAACTTAGATAATGATTTAGCCCCAGGTTTGAATGAAAAATATGAGTTAAATATAAGATATTTTTATCCACTGTATTCCTATTTTGGTAGGTTTCATGTTTTAGCAATTTTTTATTTCATGGAAGCTTTTAAAATGATAATTAAGAAATATTCAATAACAAAGATTTTTCTATATAATTATGTAATTAATGAGCAAATAGATGGGTTAACAGATACTCATTCGATATTATTTTTCTTGTATCCTGAACTAAAAATAGAAATTATTGATCTTGATGATAAATTTATCAAACAATTTTTAAAAATATTAAATAGTAAGCCCGCTTTTTATGAAAAATTTTATTCGCTATTTAAAAATGCATATTATAATCCAAAGATGGTGAGGGATCAAGTTGCAAAATTTTTATTTAAATTTTTATTTAAAAAGCATTATGATCCATTTAAAAAGACTATATTATTGCATGAACCTTTATATGCTTTAAGTTTTTTAAAAAACAAACTTAACTCATATAACATTCTTTATTTTCCTAAATCAGCAAATATTAAACAAATAAATTTGAAAGATAACAGAAACGATCTGTCTGAAATTCTTGAAATGGGTAAATTAGTAAAAGAACCTGTTGTTACTTTTTTTTTGAAAGATATTCAAACAGATTTAAATAAACATATTGGTCAATATATTTCAGAAATCCAAACACTTAAAAATAAGCTTAAAGATGATAAAGTTTCTTTGGGTTGTTGGGGTAATCCTCCTGTAAACAGCGCAAGGGCTTTATTATTTGAATATCTTTCCTCGGAGGGAATCCCTGTAATTGGTGCTCAGCATGGTGGCGCTTACGGCGACTGTATCTTTCCATGGCATTTCTGCTCTGATTTTAACAGATGTGATTATTTTTTTAGCTGGGGCTTTTCTAATAATGATATAAAGCGACTTTATCCAGATACAAAACCGAGATGTTCATTTGTGCCAGTAGGTCGTTCAAAACAATTGATTGCACATAATAAAAAGAGGATTGATATTCTTTTCCCATTAATGATGACATTTTCTGTTTTAAGTCATGGTCTTGTAGGTATGCCCCCTAGTAAATTAGCAATACGTCAAATAAAATTACTTGAACACCTTAATAGTTTAAAAGATATCAAGGTAACTATTAAGCCTTTTAGATGGTCGAATTTTGGCAATTGTGGACCTCTTGTCGTGTTGAAAAGATTAAAGCGGTTGCAAGTAGATTCTAATATGGATTTGAATAGTTTTTTGCAAAAAAAGCTCCCCAAAGCAATCCTGATTGAATATCCTTCAACTCCGCTGTATGAGTGTTTGCATCTCGACATTGAAATTTTTCTAATGAATGACCCCACACTGCCATACGAGGAATATGCTTTAAAAGATATTTGTAAAAGAGTTCATTATGCTGAAAGTGTTGAAGAGATGATAAAAAAAATAAATTCTTTTGTAAATGGTAAACTGGAATCTAAAAGAGACAATTCTTTTTTCAATCATTATGTGTATAAAAAAGATGCTAAAAAGAATATTTTAAAGCAGATTGATGGAATTTTGGGTGATGCCTAATTTTTATAAAAAAGTTACTCGTGAGCAATCAAATTTTTGGGTTTTTTTGTACAATTTTTGAACTTTAGTTTGATCTTTTAATGTTTGGCAACTATTAACTTGAGAGTATAAGGTTTTTTGACTCTATGTAGGCACAAACAACTTGATATTTTAAAGAGCTAAAATTATGGAAGAAATCTTCCTGGATTACAAACTTCATTGTTCCATCCTTCAGATGAAATAAGTGAAGTAGTTGTTCTTAACCAGCCGTGAATTATTTAAAAGAACTATTATAGGATATTGTATCGTATGTGTGGGATAGTAGGTTATTTTGGTAATGTTGCCAGAGATTTAAAAGCTGCATCTGATTGCATTGCACATAGAGGGCCTGATATGCAAGGTATAAAGTCAGGTGTTGAATGGAAGGTAGCTTTTAACAGGTTATCCATACTTGATTTGAGCGATAATGGAATGCAGCCTTTTATATTCGATGGTGTGCATGTTTACTTAAATGGAGAAATTTATAATTTCAAGGAACTAAAAGATGAGCATAAAAATGAATATCAATGCCAATCTGGAAGTGATGTAGAAATAGTACCCTTCTTATATAGAAAATACGGTTTAGATTTTTTAAACAAGCTCAATGGAATGTTTGCCATAGTAATAATTGATGAAAAGTTAAATAGAAAATTATTAATTCGCGATAGGTTTGGGCAAAAACCAATTTTTTACAAATTTGAAAATGAGTCTTTATTTTTTGCATCTGAAATAAAAGCATTAAAGCATATTGTTGATTTAGAACCTGATAAAACAAATATTGCTGTTAATTTTTCATGTTGGTTTTTACCACAACCTTTGTCACTTTATAAAAATGTTTATAATGTTAATCCGGGATCTTATGTTGAGTTTTGCAGAGATAATGTAAAAGAAAAAAAATGGTATCTCCCCAAAATATCAGTCTATAAGCAAAGTTTTAGAGATATTGAAGAAACTTTTTTGGATTTGTACAAAGAATCTATAAGAATACGATTGCGTAGTGATGTACCGGTTGGTATTTATTTAAGTGGAGGTCTCGATTCTACAAGTATGGCAAGAATAGTAAAAGATATGACAGATGAAAATTTTTATGCATTTACTGCTAATATCAAAAACAAACAATTTTTTGAACTAAACAATACTGATGTTGATATTCCATTAAAATTCGTTGATGATTTGGGTATTAAGCATTATATTACTAATTTAGATTTCGAATTTTATAATAAAAATATTATTAGTATAATAAAAAATTACGATGAGATATTTTTAAATTCAGGAGTTTTATTGTTTTATGCTTTATCCAGTGTAGCTAATCAACATGGCGTTAAAGTTGTTTTAAGTGGAGTTGGGGGAGATGAACTTTTTGGAGGGTATCCATGGCAATCATATATAAAACACTTGCCAAAACAATTAGTGAAATTTTTTGTAAAAAAACAATCAGTATTATATTATAGTAGGATTCAAAAAATACTAAACAATAATGTAAAACTTGGGAAAATTTATCAGCTTATATTTGCACCACATCTTTGGCATCCAAAATCCCTTGGCGGACCTTTTTTGCCATATATGAATGATGTTAATATTGATGTGGATAACATATTATCGGAAATTAGCAAAAATTATTTTAAATATTCATTTAATTCAATCAAAAATGATTTTTATAATCAGATAAATTT
>Ga0233437_1004284_pt1:0-12500 | contig 17112 bp, 13 predicted proteins | sample SI_122_August201_FD_182714 | JGI IMG/M metagenome (GOLD analysis project Ga0233437, IMG submission 182714) | Seawater microbial communities from Saanich Inlet, British Columbia, Canada - SI_122_August2016_200_MG | ecosystem: Environmental > Aquatic > Marine > Inlet | place: Canada... | reverse complement strand
TCTAAATTGCCACCTACTCGGGTGTCGACTTCCATGCATGACAGTAAGTACCACAATCATTTCTTCCTTAATTCTATAGAAGATACCAAACGGAAAACGATTCATCACTGCTCGATGAGTATTTCTGTGAATTAACGGATATATCTCTGGATGCTCTAACAATGTCTCAAAGACAATTTGAACTTCATCTAAAAACTTATCTCCGAGTCCATCACTTCGTCGTTCGTACCATTCTGCAGCATTTTTTAAATCTTTTTCTGCTTCCGGTCGAACATATACCTCAAAACTCACAAATTTGCTCTTAACTCTGCAATTACATCACTTGCTTTACGCCCTAATAAACCGTCAGCCTCATATGCATCCAAGCGAAGATCAAGCTGAACTTTTTGTTCGCTAGTGATAGGCAAGGCAGACTGTTCATAGGCGATGCTATCCCATATATCTTCAACCATTTGAATTCTTTCGACAATGGGGATTGCATGTAATTCAGGCATCTTATTTGTTTTCCTTCCCGCTTATTGTAGTCAATTCACATCCTGGCAATTTCGGAAACAGTGCAGAATATATTTTCGTTTTTAGTATTTCTATCTACTGTTAAACGAAGATAAATTCGCATTGCCTGGCATTAAATTCTTTATTAAATTACAGGAGAAAAGGGAGAGAAGAGAAGAGAGACTGATTCGACTTTGACTATACGGAGATAAAGCATAATGTATCTCCGGCGTCCTTAGAAAGGAGGTGATCCAGCCGCAGGTTCTCCTACGGCTACCTTGTTACGACTTCACCCCAGTCGTCAACAACAGCTTGGGCGCCTGCTTCCCGAAGGTTAGCTCGGCGACTTCTGCCCTTGTCGGCTCCCATGGTGTGACGGGCGGTGTGTACAAGGCCCGGGAACGTATTCACCGCGGCGTGCTGATCCGCGATTACTAGCGATTCCAGCTTCACGCAGTCGAGTTGCAGACTGCGATCCGAACTGAGAAAGATTTTCTGGGATTGGCATGACCTCGCGGTTTAGCTTCCCTCTGTATCTCCCATTGTAACACGTGTGTAGCCCTGGTCATAAAGGCCATGAGGACTTGACGTCATCCCCACCTTCCTCCGGCTTGTCACCGGCAGTCCCCCTAAAGTGCCCAGCTTAACCTGATGGCAATTAAGGGTAGGGGTTGCGCTCGTTGCGGGACTTAACCCAACATCTCACGACACGAGCTGACGACAGCCATGCAGCACCTGTCACTCGGCCTCCGAAGAGGAAACTATATCTCTATAGCGGTCCGAGGATGTCAAGACCAGGTAAGGTTCTTCGCGTTGCATCGAATTAAACCACATGTTCCACCGCTTGTGCGGGCCCCCGTCAATTCCTTTGAGTTTTAGTCTTGCGACCGTACTCCCCAGGCGGAGCACTTAATGCGTTAGCTGAGATACCCAGAAGGGTCGAACCCTCCGGACATCCAGTGCTCATCGTTTACGGCGTGGACTACCAGGGTATCTAATCCTGTTTGCTCCCCACGCTTTCGCGCCTCAGCGTCAGAGTGGCCCCAGCCAGCCGCTTTCGCCACCGGTATTCCTCTTGATATCTACGAATTTCACCTCTACACCAAGAATTCTGCTGGCCCCTGACCCTCTCTAGATTAGCAGTTTCGAAAGACCCTCCGGGGTTGAGCCCCGGGCTTTCACCTCCGACTTGCTATTCCGCCTGCGCGCCCTTTACGCCCAGTAATTCCGAACAACGCTCGCACCCTACGTATTACCGCGGCTGCTGGCACGTAGTTAGCCGGTGCTTATTCTTGGGGTACCGTCATCATCTTCCCCCATAAAAGAGCTTTACGACCCAAGGGCCTTCTTCACTCACGCGACATTGCTGCATCAGAGTTTCCTCCATTGTGCAATATTCCCCACTGCTGCCTCCCGTAGGAGTCTGGACCGTGTCTCAGTTCCAGTGTGGCGGATCGTCCTCTCAAACCCGCTACCCATCGTTGCCTTGGTAAGCCTTTACCTTACCAACTAGCTAATGGGACGCAGACCCCTCCTTCAGCACATAAAGCTTTCAAATACGCTACTTATGTAATGCATTGTTATCCGGTATTAGCTCTCCTTTCGAAAAGTTGTCCCAGACTGAAGGGCAGATTGTCTACGCGTTACTCACCCGTGCGCCACTTTAATCGCTCCCGAAGGAACTTTCTCGTTCGACTTGCATGTGTTAGGCATGCCGCCAGCGTTCGTCCTGAGCCAGGATCAAACTCTCAAGTTATAATCCTATGCTTTTACTGAACCTGAAATAAATTCCAGGTTTTGTTACCTTCAATATAAATACTGAAGATACAAAAAAATTAACGTCTATCCACCACTTTGGATGGATAGGAACAGGCTTTCTGTCTCTTCTGATTCCCTTTTCAAAGAACTTGCGTTCAACTCCTGCAAAGCTCATTATAATATCCCTACTGCTAACTACTGTCAATACTATTTTATAATTAACAGTAACTTTTTTCAGAATTAATTATTTAAACCAACAATCAATTGATTTTTAAGCTCCGGAAGCAGCCTTTCAACAGTCCGGACAATCACTTTTGTTGTGTGGTCAAATTCCAAATTTACTGTATCACCCTTTGACTTATACCCAAGAACGGTTTGTGATAAAGTTTCCGGAATAAGAGAAATTGAAAAGAAATCAGCGCCGACTTCAACCACGGTTAAGCTGGCACCATCTATGGCAATCCAACCTTTAGGAATTAAATACGCTATCCATTCTTTACTACAAGACACAATAAGATCACAGTTATTAGGTATGTTGCGGACTTCCTTAATAGTTCCTATGCAGTCCACATGTCCTGTGACAGAATGTCCGCCAACTTCATCTCCAAAAGCGCACGCACGCTCGATGTCGACGAAATCTCCGACCTTCAGGGTACCAAGGTTGGATTTATTAAGTGACTCCTGAATAACGTCAAACTCCGCCCAATCTTTCTCAAAGCGAACAACAGTCAAGCAGACTCCATCCACCGCAATACTTGCACCCTGCTGAAGTTTCTCTGATAAATCTTCGAGTTGAATCCGTAATCTTCTTCCACCTTCGAGATCTTCGACGGCTGTTATTTTACGTGTTCCCTGTACAATTCCTGTAAACATGATTTTCCAATTTCTAAACTGAGATTAATACGAGATCATTTAATTCAGGGGTGGTAGTCCCAAAGATTTCTGTACACGTTTTCGCAGCCAGCGAATACTTTCTTCCCGCACTACAGGGATAAAAATAACTAGCCCAAGTGCGTCTGTCAAAACTCCGGGCACAATAAGTAAAACTCCTCCACACCAAAGTAACAAATCCGCAAATACTTCTTCTGTGGGAACTCTGCGGTTACGTAATTCACTTTCGACCAGAGTCCATAAGGTGAAATTTTCACCCTGCATTAACCATAAGCCGGCGGCGATTGTCACAACACACTGCAGAAAAATTGTGCTGAGCGGCATAAAATAAGACAGTTGCATGAGCACCCATATTTCGATGCTCGGAACAACTAATAATAAAATACTCAAGACCCACCACATTTAACTCTTAACTTTTAACTTTTGTTTGTTATGGATTGTGGAGGGATGGAATATGTACATGTTGCATGTGCCACTGGTTCAGGGTCACCCTGCGAGTAGATAATAACCTCGCCCACGATTAAACGTTTACCCATTTTCATCAGCCATGACTCTCCTACAAGGTCACGGTGTGGTTCAGGTTTACGTAAAAAATTAATATTCAGATTTGTCGTCACTGCTAAAACCACTCCACCCATTGTAGTTAAAATTGCGGCATACATTGCTGTGTCTGCAAGTAACATCATCGTTGGTCCAGAGACAGTGCCACCGGGACGCAAGTGGGTATGATCAACATCGAGGCGTAGTCTTGCACGCCGATTTTCACAAGATTCAACGAACATTGGATTTTCGGGAAATTCCTGCTGCAAAAAGCTTTGTATTTGATCGGCAGTCATGGTGATAATTTTCAGAAATATAATAATAGTTAACACAGCAGGTTTGAAATGGCTTGCTGAAATACTTGAGTTTGATCAACAATACTTTATCACAAATTAAGCAAAATATTTATTGATCTTTTACGTTTCATGAATTCATTGTCAGCACTTAACGCACAGCAAAAGGAAGCAGTTACTACACTAGATGGTCCAGTCATGATTCTTGCGGGCGCAGGCAGCGGGAAAACACGTGTCATTATACAGCGTATTGCATATTTGATCCAGAAAAAGCAGATATCTCCTCAGCAAATCCTTGCAGTTACTTTCACAAATAAAGCAGCAGAAGAAATGCGGATGCGTTTACATGAAATGCTCTCAGGAAAACAGAAAGGCATACATTTGAGCACATTTCACGCCTTGGGGGTGAGTCTGTTGCGCAAGTCGATTCATCATCTGGGTTACCGTTCCAATTTTATTATTTACGATACACGTGATCAGTTATCTGTGATCAAGACAATAATGGAAGATCAGGACTTTGACGATAGGGGTTTGATAGATGCCAAGTCTGTTCATTATGAAATCAGCCAGGCAAAGTCCACGGGTGCTGTTCCGGAAGATTTTCTGGAACAACAGGAATCAGAGCAAAAACAATTAGTAGGCAAAATTTTTCGGCACTATCAGCAAACAATGAAAGGCTGTAACGCAATTGATTTTGATGATATTCTCAACCTTACACTGACTTTATTTGAGAAACAACCGGATGTTATGTCCTCTATAACGGAGCGCTTCCGTTATATTATGGTAGATGAATATCAAGACACGAACCGTATTCAATATAAACTTTTACAACACCTCACAAGCCGTCACAGGAACCTTTGCGTAGTTGGTGATGATGATCAATCCATTTACGGCTGGCGTGGTGCAGAAGTAAAGAATATTTTAGATTTTGAACGTGATTATCCGGAAGTGAAATTTATCCGTTTAGAACAAAACTATCGTTCAACACAAAAAATTCTAACTGCTGCAAATCAGGTTATCTCTGAGAATACTCAGCGTATGCCAAAAAAACTCTGGTCCGAAAAACAAGGCGGTGAAAAACTGGATTGGCTTTTAGCAGATTCTGAAGCAGAAGAAATGGAAGCAGTGACAAGGAAGATTCGTGCAAAAATAATGCAGCATGGCCGACGTTATTTAGACTATTCAATACTCTACCGTTCCAATTTTCAGTCACGTCTAGTTGAAGAAGCACTCCGTGAAGCAAAAATACCTTATCGGATGTTAGGCGGAACGAGCTTTTATGATAGAGAAGAAATTCGTGACGCTCTGGCTTACCTGAAAGTTATTCATAACCCAAATGATGAAGTCAGCCTGCACCGTATAATCAACACTCCGCGGCGTGGAATTGGTAAAACTTCGCTGATGAAGGCAAATGAGTACTGTCAAGAAACGCATCTTCCTTTGTTTAAAGTGATGGGGCGTGCCAGAAAATATGAACGTATTCCAAAAGATTCTGCCTTCACAATGGAAATGTTAACAGGGATCATCAGTAATTATCAGCAGCGTTTCGCCAATGAAGTATTAGGTACAGTGTTCAAGGATTTGCTGGATGAAATCGGTTATCTTAGATTTCTTGAAACTCAAAGTGGTGACGTCAAGGCGCGTGAACGTCGGGTAATGAATGTGCTTGAATTGCTGGTAAGTGTTCGGAAATATTCTGAAAAGTTTCCTGAAGCAAATCTTCAGAGTTTTTTAGAGCGTGTAACGCTTTTTACGCAAAATGACAACGATCCGGAAACTAAAGCCAATCAAGTTTCGATCATGACTCTGCATAGTGCGAAGGGTCTGGAGTTCCCTTTTGTCTTCATGGTTGGTATGTCTGAAGGAGTCTTTCCTAACAAGCGTGCAATCGAAGAAGGAGGCGAGGATGAGGAGCGTCGTTTATGTTATGTAGGAATCACAAGAGCGCAACAGGAATTAACTTTTTCGATGGCTAAGTCCCGTAAACGTTACGGAGAAAGCATTAAGCAGGAACCTTCCCGTTTTCTGCTAAACATCGATCCGGAACTACTCGCAGTTCCTATTATTGGGGAAGCTACTGAAGAAGTTAAAAAGGAACGCAGCCGCGAATCACGTTCCGCCTTTTTCTCACAATTTAAACAGATGGAAACCAGTTGAGACAGATGAAAATATTTAGATATTGTTTTTTCAGGTTTGCACTGCTTATTTTCGGCTTAATCTCATTCTCCGGAATTTGCATTTCACAAACTATTATAGTCGCACTTGGAGATTCTTTAACAGAGGGATTCGGAGTCAGTAAAGAAGAAGCATTTCCTTATTTGCTTGAAAAGGAACTTTTAAGTAAAGGTCATGCTGTAAAGATTATCAATGCTGGAGTCAGCGGTTCCACAAGTGCCAGCGCAGCTTCACGGCTTAAATGGTACATCCGTTCTCAACCCGATATAATTATATTAGCGCTGGGCGGAAATGATGGTTTGCGTGGATTAAGTGTAGCACACATGAAGAAAAACTTAAGCAGGGCAATTGAGTTAGCACAGGCTGAAAAAATACAGCTTTTGCTCTCTGGAATGCAGATTCCGTTAAATTATGGTAAGGAATATACAGATTCTTTCCGGGATGTTTTTCACCAATTGGCGGAGTTATATAAACTGCCGATGATTCCGTTTCTGCTGAAAGATGTCGGTGGAGTTCCAAGTCTGAACCAACCAGACGGTATACATCCTAATCCTGAAGGTCATCAAATCATTGCAGGTACTGTGCTTAAATATTTAGCACCGCTTTTGCCTGAAATAAAATAAAAACAGCCGGTTTGAGCAGTCTAAGAGGCTGACAGAATTATATGAGAAGTGAGGCATAAGTTGGGCTTAACCAAGCTCAACCATACCTTCTCATTGACTTGAGGGCAGCCTGAATCTGCTTTTGTTGATTGAGATATGCTCTGTTGCTTGGTGCAAGCACATCCACTGCTTTTTTGCCCACTTCCAGGATTTTCAAAACACCATGATTTGCAAGACTCAGCATTTTTCGCTGTTCATATGCATAATATGCAATTTGAGCGAATTCAGACAGCACAGTTATGTCACCGCGTTTTGGATTTGTAAAAGAAGATCTCTTTAAAGCTTTGTGATATGCGACTATTGCTTTGTTGAAAGTTGGAGTCATGGATGGTCTAGCCGTCAAATCACGCATCACTACACGTAAAGTTAAGACCCGAAGTGCCTGCATGTGTACCCTGGCTTCCATAAGATAAGGCAAAGGTAGCTTACTGTCTATTTCCTGCAGCTTGGCCACTATCTTCAGTCCTATTGGATGAAGAATCGGTATGCGTTTCATCACTTCAAGTGCCGCTAAAGTTTTACGTACGACAAGAGTATGTTTGTTCTTTGTGGAATCCGCACCTCCAAATAAGCTCTTCACTCTGTGTTTAGAAGTCAACTCATCCAACTCATCCATATGCATTGACATGGTAATGCTGCCACGGGTATCTTCATCAAGAGAATCAGTGTATTCCAGTAATTTTAAAGTTATTTTTATTTCCTGGATCACCTTTGCTTCATTTTCGTCAATGTCTTCTTCATCGTCATCATCCGCTTTTATCAAGTCTTTGATTGAGATTACATCCAGGTTTACATTTTTTAGTTGTTTTGAGTGAACGACGAGCAGACTTTTTTTGTGTGTCGTAATTATATTTTCCAAATATAAACGATATGTCTGTCCGGCAATTTGCAAAGTCGCAGGAGTTATGTTTCCTAAATAAATAGTAAGAGCAGCTTGAATTAAGAGGTTGCGGTAAAAGGACAGAGGAAAATCCCGTTTGTCATGCATCACGATTCTTACCAGTTTAACCCTTGGGGCAGTGGATACTGGGTCACTTGCGATTTTTGAAACCAAAGCAGAGATTTCAGCATTAGCTGCCTGATTGCCGATGATGCTTGCATCGACGTGTGTACCTTTATTATCTGCGTCTGTGGACAGGATAGTTTTGCGCATCTTCAGCATAAAGGAAGAGTTGCTGAGTTTGTTGACGTCTTCAGCAGCCTGTAAAATTTGCCTTTGAATTTTTTTAAAATCCAGGCTGGGAATAGGCGGATTTGACGTTGGTTTGCTCTTAAATGTGTTCTTCAAAATCCCTCATTTCATTTGCAAAGTAGCGGTTTTGCTTTTTATTTAATTTAATTGTCCTGAAAATTAACTTAAAATGTCTCATGCAGAGTTTCTGGTGTTTTCTTCACAAACTAAAGACTTTTGTTTTTTTGTTGAAAATTTAAGCTCTCTTTAACTGCTTTATACCTTAATCTTTAACATGAATCAGCTAAAAACGAAAGATTGGAGTCAGGTTTTGCTTAAAAACAAGTTCGATTATTTTAGTATTATTTTTAGTTTTGAGCTGATCCTCAGGCAGCGCTCAGTGTTTTCAAGGTGAAATCAACAGTAGTTCAGCATGATTTATGCATTCTTGAGGCTCATTCAGCTGGCTGAAAAAAACGTTAATATAATTATTTCTAAATTGTTTTTGCACAAAAATAATAGTATTTATTTGGGTTGGCAACAGCAGGCAAATTTTGTTCAAAATTTCAAAGGAAGCACTCGACGTTTCTGTTCAGAAGGAGTATATTCTTTGTCAAGAGAGAGTTCACCTCAAAATGGATTACTTCCATGCATAGAACATGCACCGGCAAACATAATTATTAAAGCTGAACCTCTCTTGCTCAATTCAGGAAAACACATCGGCAATTAAATTTATTTTTGCTTGTGAACTGTGTTTCCGGACTCTTTAGGTTTACTAGTTTTTAGTTGACCAAAACTCCTCAATCGTGATTGAAACTTCGATGTTAGAATCTTATCCTCCTGTAAAAATGGGAGGTACTACAGACGGACTGCTTGTCTTAAGTAACGGCCGTTTCTTCAGAGGAAAATTAAGGGGAGCTCCTGTTGAGGCTACCGGAGAAGTAATTTTCAATACGTCAATGACCGGTTATCAGGAAATTCTTACTGATCCGTCTTACACCGGCCAGATTGTGACAATGACATATCCTCAAATAGGCAATTACGGTGTGAATCCGGATGACATGGAGTCAAAAACCACTCATGCTTCTGCGCTTATTGTTCGTGAATTAAGTCAATTGAGCAGTAATTGGAGAGCAACTCAAACCCTGGATGAATGGTTGATAGAACGCAGGATTCCTGTTTTAGATGGAGTAGATACACGTTCTCTGGTTAAGGCAATACGATCCAGCGGTGAATGTTCAGGATTGCTGGTACCTTCAGATTCGCGTCACACACTTGAGGAACTGCGTGAAGAAGCACTGGATTTGCCTTCTATGGTAGGTCAAAACCTGGCGAGGCAAGTTTCTACCCGTGAATCATATTTTTGGCCTTCAGCAACAGATTCCAAACCGTTTAATGTAATTGCGTATGATTTTGGAATTAAATACAATATTCTGCGGATTATGAACAGTCTCGGAATGAGTGTAAGGGTGGTGCCATGGAATACGACTGCGGAAGAAATACTGGAGATGAATCCGCAAGGTGTTTTCCTGTCAAATGGTCCTGGCGATCCTGCGGCCGTAAATGAGGCGGTTGAAGCAGTTCAAACTTTGCTGGGTAAAGTACCAATTTTCGGAATCTGTTTAGGTCACCAAATATTATCTTTGGCATTAGGATGCCAGACCTATAAGTTGGCTTGCGGGCATCATGGAGGCAATCACCCGGTGATGGATATTTCAACCAATAAAATTGAAATCACCAGTCATAATCACGGTTTTTCTGTTGATGAAAAATCTCTTCCGAAGAATGTCAGTGTGACACACAGGAATCTGAATGATCAAACAGTAGAAGGGATAGAATCTCTCATTCATCAGGCATATTCAGTGCAATATCATCCTGAAGCTGCACCTGGACCAAGAGATGCATCGTACCTTTTTGGCCGGTTTCTTGAAATGCTGAAAAGCTGAACCGTAATACAGCTCTTGAGAATTGATGTATGAAGCAAAGCAACAGCCTAAATTTACAACCAGAAAAATGCAAATGAGGTTAGATGAGCGTTGGTAAAATGACAGGCCCTAAAAAGGCTGCAATTCTATTGCTTGCCCTGGGTGAAGATGCGGCAGCGGATGTGATGAAAAATTTGGAAGAAGCGGAAATACAACAGGTTGGCTATTATATGAGCCGCTTCACAGATGTTGCTCCGGAAGAATTGGACATTGTACTCGAGGAGTTTTATCGAAATTCTGTGATGGTTGATGAGGGCGTGAGTATCAGTTCCTCACCCGATTTTGTCAAGAATGCTTTGACGAAAGCGTTGGGTGCGGACAGGGCCAAAGAGCTTAGTGATAATCTGCGGGCAGGAGAGGATGAAGCCGGACTTGAAGCATTACGTTATGCAGAACCGATCATGATTTCAAATTATATCCGCAATGAACACCCGCAAACTATTGCGCTAATTCTTTCATATTTAAAGAATGTGGAACAATCCTCAACTGTCCTGAGAGAATTGCCAGAAAGCCTTCAGGCTGATGTGTTGTATAGAATGGCAGTGATTGAAAGTATTCCGCCTGGTGTGGTTGCGGAAATGAACGAGGTCTTAACTGAAGAAATGAAAACGGCAGGAAGTATGGCAACAAGCGTGGGTGGAGTTGAGCCGGTTGCGGAAATCTTAAACTCCGTTGACAAGGCTACAGAAACAAGAATTCTGGCCAGTATCGAAGAAACAAATCCTGATCTGGCAGAACAAATCCGGGAACTGATGTTCACCTTCGAAGATATGGCTCTGATTGATGCCAAGCAAATGCAAATCGTGATGAAGGATGTTGATCAGGCTGACATGGTGCTCGCTCTCAAAACAGCAAGTGATGCAGTTAAAGAACTTATCTTCAGCAGCATGTCATCAAGAGCTGCGGAAATGGTACGTGATGATCTGGAAAACTTAGGCCCCGCAAAAATATCGGACGTAGAAGCAGCTCAGCAAAAAATAATAAAAGTCGTTAAGAAACTTGAGGAAGACGGATCGATAGTCATTGCGGGTGCAGGAGGTGGTGACGTAGTTTGATCAAAGAATGCTGTATACTTCAAGTTTACAGTTTTAAAAATTGCATTTTAGGTTACAGAGTTCACAGAATTTTATTTTTTTCTTAAATTTTCACCTTCTCTTTTTTAGTGTTTGAATTTGTTTCCTGCGTAGATCGCTTCAAAAAAGCTTCAGTTTTCATTATTCAACAGTTATAATTCCAGTTCAGACCTTTGTTTCCGAGAAGAAAGTAAGAAAAATTATCCTCAGAAACGGTTTGTATAAAACAATTATTTTTAAATATTATCTTTAATACAGAGTTTTGCAATGCCTAAAACAATGTTTGAAAAAATTTGGAGTGCACATCTTGTTTATGAACAGGAAGGCAATTCAATTGTTTACATTGACCGTCACCTAGTGCATGAAGTGACCTCAGCACAAGCCTTTGAAGGATTACGCATCGCCGGACGTTCAGTTCTGCATCCGGAAGCGACATATGCTGTTCCTGACCATAATATCCCAACTATCAATCAGGACCAACCGATTAAGGATCCGATTTCTGCACTTCAGGTAGAAACCCTGCGCAATAACTGCAGAGAATTTGGTATTACTCTTTTTGATCTGGGAGATGAACGTACAGGCATTGTGCATGTAATGGGACCGGAACAAGGTTTAACACTGCCTGGTTCAACTATCGTTTGCGGAGACTCACACACCGCAACCCATGGCGCGTTTGGTGCGCTGGCTTTTGGAATTGGGACTTCCGAAGTTGAACATGTACTAGCAACGCAGACACTGCAACAGCAAAAACCCAAGACGATGCTGGTTGAAGTTGAAGGTCAGCTGCCGGAAACGGTAACGCCTAAAGATATTATTCTTGCTATTATCGGCAAAATTGGCACTGCCGGTGGAACCGGTTATGTGATTGAATATGCCGGAGAAACTATTCGAGCGATGTCAATGGAAGGCCGCATGACACTCTGCAATATGACGATCGAAGCAGGTGCGCGTGCAGGTATGGTTGCTCCTGATGAAAAAACTTTTGAACATCTGAAGAATCGACCTTTTGCACCAAAGGGTGACGCTTTTGTTGACGCGGTCTCTTCCTGGAAAGAACTCAAGTCTGATGCAGGTGCGAAATTTGATGTAACAGTTAACTTAAACGCGAATGATGTTTTACCGCAGGTTACGTGGGGTACAAATCCGGGGATGGTAACTGATATTAATGGAACAGTTCCGGATCCGTCCAAAATTGAAAATTCGATGGAACGCAGTTCTGTTGAACAGGCTTTGAAATATATGGGTCTTAAAGCGAATTTGCCTATTCAGGAAATTAGCATTGACCGTGTTTTTATTGGATCATGCACAAATTCCCGCATCGAAGATTTGCGTTCGGTGGCTGATTATGTTGAAGGCAAAAAAGTTAATGATACAGTATCGGCCATGATTGTTCCGGGTAGCGGAATTATCAAGCGTCAGGCTGAGGAAGAAGGTCTGGACAAAATTTTTGTTGCTGCTGG
>Ga0233437_1004283_pt1 | contig 17123 bp, 9 predicted proteins | sample SI_122_August201_FD_182714 | JGI IMG/M metagenome (GOLD analysis project Ga0233437, IMG submission 182714) | Seawater microbial communities from Saanich Inlet, British Columbia, Canada - SI_122_August2016_200_MG | ecosystem: Environmental > Aquatic > Marine > Inlet | place: Canada: British... | reverse complement strand
TTCAATGCTAAACTTAAAGCTTTTAGAGCTGCATTAAGAGGTGTTGTGGATATTGAATTTTTCCTTTTTAGAGTTGCTAAAATTTATGCTTAAAAACAAAACCAACCCGAATTATGAAGTGAGCCATTAATAGGCGCATTTTAATAGTAATCTGTATAATTGCAAAAACAAAAAGCCCCCGGAATAATCGGTGGGCTTCTTATACTAATATAATTTGAGAATTCTAATAATTGAATATAAGAAAACTCAAAAAGTTAAATACGATTGTTTAGCTACATTTTTAATACTTGATTATAAAGGATAAGCAAAAATATAACGAATTTTTCTTTTAGAGTTTTAAGCTATTGCCTTAAACACTTTTTCAAGTAATTTTCTAGTTGCAATAATCCCTTCTTTTTCTGAAAGTACACTTCCTTCGTATTCAACATCGACATACCCTTTATAACCTGAATCTTTAACAATTTGCATTAAACGATAAAAATCAGATTTTGTTTCATTTCCTTCCGAATCAAAATCGTGCGATTTTGCACTTACCCCTTTTGCGAAAGGCATCAGCAATTCAACTCCTTTGTAGCGGTCGAACTCCTCTCCTGTTTGTCGGTTAATAACGAAATTGCCAAAATCTGGCAGTGTCCCAACCCGTTTATGGTCAACCATTTTCATTACTCCAGCGAGCCAATTGCCATTGCTCGACAATCCGCCGTGGTTTTCAACAATAATGTTGATTTTTTTAGTATCTCCATATTCACACAACATTCGCAATCCATCGGCAGCTAATTTTTGCTGCTCATCGTATTCACCGCGGCTCCCGGCATTTACACGAATAGAATGACAAGCTAAAAATTCAGCAGCGTCAACCCATTTTTTATGGTTTTCAACGGTTTTAATTCGTTCAGCTTTTTCGGGATGGCCCATCATTCCCTCACCATCGCACATAATTAGAACATTGGTAACTCCCTCGTTTTTAGCTATTTTTTTTAGTTCGGCCAAATATTTCTCGTCCCTGGCTTTGTCTTTAAAAAACTGATTTACATATTCAACAGCTTCGATGCCCAACTCCCGTGTTACTACGGGGAATTCAAGGTTGGTCATTTTGTTGGCAAACAAAGTTTTATGTAACGACCATTCGGCTAACGAAATTTTAAACGGCGATTTTTTTGCTGCGAAACCAGCAAGTGCAGGCGAAATCAACATTGTTCCTGCGCTTGCTGCCAATGTTGTTTTAAGAAATTTCCTTCGATTTGTATTTTCCATTTTTATTTGAGTTTTATTTCGGCAATGAAATTACAGAATTAAATTTTAAAGAATATCTTTTTCCTGAATAAATAAAAAACCAGGAGCCACTCAAGAGCAAGAATTGTTAAAGAAGTTATTAGTTTTATTAGAAAATCGGGCGTGTTGATCCAACTTAAAACCCCCTTAGTAAAAATTGCTATAAAATTGTTAAACCATTGACCACCGACTGTATTTGAAAACATATAAATGAAAATTGAATTTGTCCCCATAATCACAAATGGGAACACCCAGCGGTTTATCTTCTTGATGTCGATTAGCCAGTAACTAAATGCAAGTACCAGTAATGCCCACCCACCGGAAGCCAGCACAAACGACGATGTACAAATCCGTTTAATAATTGGCGTAACTGTTGTCCAATCTAAAAGGTAGCCTGCCGCAAGTGCAATAAATCCGGCAACTGCAATTATTTTTACTTTTTGTACTCCGGCTTTTCCCGACATTAATAATTGCCCGGCAATTACTCCCCAAATGGTGTGTGCTGCTGTTGGTACAAAATTAATTGCAACCCATCCGCCCCCATTATTTATTTTCCCCATTAAAATCATGTCCATCCAACTACCAAAATTATGATCCTTTACAAAAGGCTGATTGTAACCATCTAACGAAAATGTACGGTAAGCAAATTCGGTAAGTAGTAAAAGCCCAATTGATACAAGAATTTGTACCGACCATTTATATCGCATCAGGAAATAAGCGATTAGAATTGTCATTGAAAGTTGTGAAAGGACGTTCCAAAGTTCCCAAACCAATTCGCGCCGGTATCCGATGTGTAAACCAACACCAAAAGCAAGCAAAATAATACAACGCTGAATAATGTGTCTTGTAATTTTACTTTTCGAATCGCCCCGTTTTAAACGTTTTGCGTACGAAAACGGCATAGCTACCCCAACAATAAACATAAAGAATGGTTGTACCAAATCCCAAAAACGTAAACCATTCCATTTATGATGGTGAAATTGCTGAAAAAGTGGTTCTAAAAATGAGCCTACAATGGGATCTTGAATCAAAACATTCCAAAGTGCTGTACCTTCCGCAACCAATAAAAACATGGTGATTCCCCTAAAAAAATCGAGCGATAGTAAACGTTCTTTTGTTGGTTCAATGTTGTTTGTTTTTTTCATAAGTTTATAGTTGTTTATTTTTAAATTTACAGATTTACTGTCCTATAAAAAGGAAAATCTCGCTTAAAAGTCACCTGCGTTGGTGTGAGAATTTTTCCTATTCTCCTTTAAATTAGGAATAATTGTTTGAATTTTAAAGATATTTAATTTCAGTAATATTAATAACCTGTGTTCAATATTTATAATCGAACTCAGGTTAATAGTTTGTTTGACATTTTTGTGTCTGATTTTCAGCAAAAAATAGTACTGTATTTTGCGGACTAAAAAACAAACCCGGATCAAACCCAAATTACAGTTAGGATGAACAGGGGATATTAAAATCTTGTCTGTTTTATTTAATTACAACGGTATTGTAAAGTAGAATTGAGAACCAATTCCTATTGCTGAATTAACCCAAATCCTGCCACCATGAGTTTCAATTATTTTTTTTACAGATACTAAACCTAAACCGGTACTTTCTTCTCCACCAGTACTTTTCACAGAAGTTGTTGTAAATGGTTTAAATAACTCTCCTAATTCACTTTTCGGTATTCCTTTCCCTTGATCGGAAACAACCACGATTACTTCTTTTTTCGATACATTAATTATAATATTGATTTGTGTGTTTATCTCAGAATATTTTATTGCATTTGTTAAAAGGTTATTCATTACCTGGCTAAGTTTATTTTGATCGGCCTTAACCATAACTTTTTTATGTGAATATTGGGGATTTATAGTGATATTTTTTTTAGTGCCAAGTAATTTGTTAAACTTTATGATTTGATTCATAAACGGGATAAGATTAAAGTCCCTTTTAATTAATTCTAATTTACCAGCTTCAATTTTTGTATAATCCAGGACATCAGTAATTAGGTTAAACATAAATTCGAGCAGTTGGTTTATCGTTGGTACCAACTCCATAGTATCGTCTATTGAATTTTCTTTTAACAAATCGGAAACCAGTTCGAAGTAAGAAGAAACCGTGCTTAGGGGGCTGCGTAAATCGTGTGCAGCAATTCCAATAAGACGGTTTTTCTCATCGACGGATTCTTTAAGTCGGTCGTTCGATATTTTTAAGGCATTGTGCAAATTACGTAACTCAAGGTTTTTCTCTTCAAGTTCATTGTTTTTATTGATTGTATTACAATAAATAGATAGTAGCAAATCGGCCATTTGCACGCGACTTGAATTTAATATGTATTTTTGCCCGGCAAAATAAATCTCCATTTCAGAATCAAAATTTGATGATTTTTGCCTGATTTCGCGGTTTAATAAAATATCGTTAATCCTTTCAAAAATAAACTCTTTGGAATATGGTTTGGAAATAAAGTTGTCGGCACCAGCCTGAAGACCTTTTATAACATCTCCATAGTCTGCCAATTCGGTAAGTAGGATTATCGGTATATTTTTAGTTTTTTTGTTATTCTTGACTTGTCTGCAAAACTTAAATCCATCGATAAATGGCATAATTATATCTGAAATAATAATATCAGGAAGTTCTTTTTCGTCAAGGATCTTTAATGCCTCTTTACCATTTAGGCTATGAATAATTTCGTAATTATTTTCTTTCAGTATCTTTTGCAATTGCAGAGCTTGCATTTGGTTGTCTTCTACAATTAATACCTTTTTGATTATTTTCATTTTCAAATCTTACAGTAATTAATAATTCATTCCCGATGTTTTGTTTCCATTTGTGTGTTTTCCGAACTTTTATAAAAGGGCGATGCTTTGGTGTTTGATTGAAATAAAATTTGGCCATTGAAATAAAAGAGAATGCTTTGTCAATTGAACGATTAATTCGTCGATCGGCAACGGTAATATAAAACGTTGATTATATAAATAGAATACAAAAATTTGTATGTTACTTTCCATGTTCAGATATTTTAAGTTGAACAGGTTGCATGGGTTAAATTAAAAATGACCTTACCTTATTTTCATTCGAAAGATAAATAAAATGGATTTATATTAATTATAATTTAGGTTTTAGTTTATAACAAATTCGGACAAAATCATAAAATCAGTATTTTTTATCTGTGGAACCATCGTTTTTAACCTTATTTTTAAGGGTTTTACGCATAAGTTTTTCATTTATGATTAGATTAATTTTTATGATAATTCTATAATTTTGACCTAACCTGAATTATTCATGAGTTTTTCGTTATGAGAATTCAAAATGCACAGAATAAAGGGAAGCACAGAGTTGAGCCTCGCAGAAATAGCCTTAGCTATTTTGAGAATCGAGAATCGAGCATTCTATTTATTCAAAGCAGTTTGATTTCGGAATAGATAAATTTATGAATAGTTCAGGCTAAGAAAACCTTTATTACCATTTCGAAAATATGGATAGAAAAGTATATTTAACAGGGCTTTTTATTTCATGCCCATTAAAAAAAGCGCAAATAGAATGCCCGTTTCGTAAATTCCGTAATGCCCCGATCGATAAAATAATTCCATATATAAATGCTTTAAAAGATCGTGAGGTACTACAACTCGCGGGTTATCACAAAAGATGTATGTTAACAAAAAAAAACGTCAAGAAAGCTATTCTGTTGGTTGGTTGACCAATGTTAATTGATGAATTGGCTGATGTTACATTACTTCGCTTTATTTCAATTTGTATAATACCGATTTAACAACCAAATGTCGCATACTTTCGTTTTACTCAGCATACTCCTTTGTTGTAGTATCGGCATTAACCATTATAAACTTCGAAATTGCTATGCGGCATTTCAAAGTACAATTGGTATAACAGGCAGTAAGCAAGGCAGGTTTGTGATTTGAGTTTTGTTAGTTGGTGTTTCTTGCAAAATTTGCCGAATGAATTTAAGGACACAAAAAATGTCATTCAAATAAAAATCCGGGCCTTATTCAAAACCTCCCGGATAAATCTTTTACTGTTTGCAGTTCACCCGCTGACTTTTCGTCACCCGATGAATTTCTTTTGCAGGCAATATTTTTATTCACCCGGTGACGGAAAGTCAGCGGGTGAACAAAATAGGCATGCTTCCTTTCAAAAATTGTTGAATTAAGAACAGGCACATTCCAATAACAAGCGAATGACTAAAAAATAAATTAACCGCCAAATTATTACTAAGGGGCATCATTAAATATATTTACCAATCATTTCAATCAGGACATCCCTGTTAATTGGTTTCGTAATATAATCTTCACAGCCTGCTTCAAGCACTTTTTCACGATCTCCTGCTATAGCATAAGCTGTTTGAGCAATTATTGGGAGCTCGGGTTTGAACTTCTTTATTTTTTTAGTTGCATCGTAACCATTCAAAACCGGCATATTTATATCCATTAAAACCAAATCAATTTCCTGGTTTTCTTTACATAATTGAATTGCTTCTTCACCGTTTTTTACCCAGATGAAATTAAATTGTAATTTGTCAAGTACAATTTCGATAAACCTAAAACTCGATTCATCGTCTTCAGCAATTAATATAGTTTTTGTTTTATTGCTGGCTTTGGTCTCAATTAATTTAGAAACCGGCTTGTTTAAAATATTTGTTTTTTCAACAGGTATGGTAAAAAAGAATGCACTTCCTTTTCCAACTTCCGATTCGAGCCAAATTTTACCCCCTAAAAGTTCAGCCAGCCGTTTTGCAACAGATAGTCCGATCCCGGTTCCACCATACCTTCTTGAATTGGAATCTTCAACCTGCCTGAAAATATCGAAAATGAGTTCTTGTTTATCGCTTGTTATTCCAATCCCGGTGTCTTTCACATAAAATTTTAAAAACGGATTGTCTTGCTCCTTAATCAGTTCACAACCATAATGAATATATCCTTCGTGTGTGAATTTGATGGCATTTTTCAGCAAGTTTATTAATATCTGTTTTATTTTGTTGGCATCTGATAAAAAAGTAAAACCCTCATCTTTATTTGTCAATATTAACTTTAGCTCAACCCCTTCGTTGCCATCTTTTTGTTTTTTGGCTTCAATAACACTTTGAACATCGTAAAAAACAGACTTAAGTGTAATTTCTTCTTTTCTGACCTTAGTTTCGCCAGCTTCTATCAATGTAATATCAAATAAATCGTTGACAATGCTAAGCAAGTGGTTTCCGCTCGAATGAATTATTTGGCCAAATTTTTCAACTTCATCCATTGATAAATCTTTGTCAAGGAATTCGGAAAAACCTATTATTGCATTAAGCGGAGTACGTAATTCGTGTGAGATAGTGGCCAAAAATGCCGATTTCAAACGGTCCGATTCAGTTGCTTTTACATAGGCCGCTTTTAATTCTTCTTCGGCTTTTTTACGCTGTGTTATGTCTCGTATTGCCGCGACCCTGAGTTTTTTGTTTTCAGCCTTAATAGTAACATCCCTTCCTTCGATCTCGACTGGAAAACGGGTCCCGTCTTTTTTAATGGCTTCTATCTCGTAAGGCAACGAATTGCTTTTTAAAGTATTCTTGGCAATAATACTGTGGTACTCTTTAACTGCCAGCATTTCGATAACGTTTTTGCCTATTAGTTCTTCGTATTCGTAACCAAACATTTTGGCCAGCGACAAGTTTATATCAACGGCTTTTCCTTCATCATGAAGTACTATTCCCTCGAAAGTAAGTGTTGACAATTTTTTAAACCTCTCCTCACTTTCTTTTAAGGTCTGTTCTGCTTTTTTCCTTTCCAGCGAGGTGCTAATCTGCCTGGCAACAAATTCGAGCAGTTTCATATCTTTTAAATCAAATGCGTTTTCGTTGGTATAACTTTGAACCGCAAAAACTCCAACCGTATTTCCTTCTGATATTAACGGAACACCCAGCCAGACTTCAGAAATGGACCCAACAATATCAGCCTCACCTGCGGTGGACATTTTTAATAAATCCCCTTTTTTAATTAATAGTGGCTTGCCCTTTTGAACAACTAATGCACTCAATGATTTTCCTGCCGGCCAGGTTTTTAAATCGTCTTTTTCGTCGCTTACAAAAGGCGAAGTGAATGTGTCCAATTTCTCATCGTAAAATGCAACATAAAAGTTTTTTGTATCGATAATTATCCCCAATTGTTTCTGGATAGTTTTAACTAATTCTTCAATGTTTTTACTTACAATTGCAGCTTGCGAAATATTGTAAAGTACTTTTTGAATTTGCCCCGCCCTTTTGCGTTCCGTAATTTCTGTTAAAGAACCAACAATTGATTTTGTTTTACCATTTTCTAACTGTGGAAACTCTCGTACTTCGACCCAAATTTTTTCACCACTCTTTTTCACTAATTCCAATTCATAAGGCATTTGTCGTTTGCCAGTTTCGATTGCTTTTACAGTATTTTTAAATCCAATTTCATTTGCAGGATTATCAGATGCCAGTTCTGTCCATTTTATAAAGGCTTCTTCCATCGTGTATCCGAGAATGGTTTTTACTTGCGGACTGAGATAAGTAATTATATGATTCGTTGAGTGAGAATAAAAAAGACTTGTACTATTTTCAAAAATGTTGCGTAGTTTCTGCTCGCTTTCTTTTAATTTTTCTTCAGAAAGCTTCCAATCGGTAATATCTTCAATAGTAACCAGGTAGGCAATTACTTTCCCTTGTTCGTTAAAATGGGGGATGTTTTTTGCCCGAACAATGGAGATTGTTTCGTCTTTTCGCGGGAACCTGTTTTCATTGATTGTCTCTTTTCCTAAAAGTACTTGTTTGAAATTTTCTTTTGCCTTTATATATGTTATCGCAGGAAGCATGTCTTTTACGTAGTTACCGATAAATTTCTCGCGTGGTATTTCATAAAAATCTGCGTAAGCTTTATTTACGTATAAATATTTTTCGTCAGAATTTATATAAGCCAACAAACCGGGGATTTTATCGATAATTAGTTTTAGTTGAGTTTGCGAATCCAGCAGTGCTTTTTGTGTCTTTATGCGTTTAGAAATATCTTCGTAAATATTGTGTAAAACCTGTTTGCCATTTAACTTTGTTACTTTAACGGTTACAAAAACATCTTTTAAGATCCCGGTTTTTGTTTTGAATTTCGTTTCGAAGCTGGCCCCCCCTTTTTTTAAAATATTATTTATGTTGTTTTTGATTTCTGTTGGAGTTTCTATTGCTTCGTAATCCTGGATTTTTAATCCTGAAAACTCCTGATCGGTATAGCCAAGCAATAATTTTGCTTGTTGATTGAATCTAATTGGCAGGGTTGTTTTTGGGTCAATAATAACAACAGCATCGGGCGACTGTTCGAATAAGGTGCGATATTGAATTTCTTTTTCGCTTAGAGCTTTTTCTGCCAATTTACGTTTAGTAATATCTAAGGCAGTAAAAGTAACCCCCTCATTCAAATCAAACTGATTAATTGGGGTCGAACTTAAAAGAACATCAATTATTCTCCCATCTTTTCTTATTAACCGTGTTTCTACGGTTCCTGTCCCTTTTTCTTTTATTTGATCGTATTTATTTTTGCCCACATTCTCGTATTCCTGTTGGGTGGGATAAAGAAGGATGGAATTTTGGCCGATTAATTCATCAGCTGTGTATCCGGTTATTTCACACAAACGACTATTTACCTGTGTAATAATTCTGTTACTTACAACACCAATACCAACCGGCGCCGAACGAAAAATGCTTTGTATCTTTGCATCTTGTTTTTTCACCGACTCTTCGGCTTGCCTGCGCTCGGTAATATCTTCGATTATTGCTGTTTGAAATAGCGGTTTCCCTTTTTTGTCGCGAATAAGTTGTGCCCTGATAAAAACATTGACAATATTCCGGTTTTTATGTACGTATCTTTTTTCAAGATCGAAAGATGAAATTTCACCTTCGACCAATTTCTTAAATAAATTTTTATTTTTTGTGGCATCATCAGAGTGAGAGAATTGATTAAAATGTTTCCCAATCATTTCCTTGTTTGAATAACCTATTATATTACACAAAGCAGGGTTTACGCTTATAAAATTGCCTTTCAGATCTGTAGTACTAACCCCGATTGGTGAATTCTCAATCATCAGGCTGAGTTTTTCTTCATTTTCGCGTATTATATCTTCAGCCTGTTTTCGATGGGAAATATCCCGGGAAATAGCCAATAAACTTTCTAGTTTGCCTTTACTGTCGTTAATAGGTGTAATAATAATCTCCCACCATTTTGGCTTGCCTTTTTCGGTGGGGCTGAATCCTGTAAATATACCAACCCCGCCATTTTTTGCTTTTGAAATAGCTTCCTTCGCAGCTACATTATCTTCACCTTCCCAAAAATCGGCCCAGGGTTTATTCAAATAAATTGACGCATCCTCGATTTCCAACAATTTTTGCCCACCTGCACTTATCGATAATAAATTCCCGTCTAAATCTAAAACTTTGATACAATCGTTGCTACTCGCGATCAAGCGTTTTACAAATTCTTCGCTTTCACGCAAATCGGTGGTCCTCTCTAAAACAAGTTCTTCAAGATCCTCTTTTTCTGTACGTAATTTATCTTCTGCTTCCTTTATGCGGAGCATTACATTCACCTGAGCGGAGAATTCTACCGGATCGATTGGCTTCGACAAAAAAGCATCGGCACCTATTTTGAGGCCTTTCACACGGCTTTCCGGATCAGTTTTTATTGCCGTTACCATAACCACCGGAATATGTTTTGTTGAATCGTCGGCTTTGAGCCTTTTACAGACTTCGTAACCATCCATCCCGGGCATAATTATATCTAAAAGTATTGTATCGGGCTGTTGTTCCCTTGCAATATTTATTCCTTCGGATCCTGATAATGCAGTAAGGACACTACACTGAGGCATATTGCTTTTTATCACAGCCTTAATGGTTGACAGGTTGTCTTGTTGGTCGTCGATTGCAAGGATTTTTTTCATCGTTTCAAGAATGAGTTGGTAAAAAGGTGAGTGGGTGAGTGAGTAATATAGTGGCTTATGATATTGGTGCAAAAAATTGTTTTGTTTGTAAATTGGTATTTAAGTTTTATAAGTATGTTTAACTTTTTCATATTTGTATCTCTTAAATAATTTCTCCTTTTTTAGCTGTTTTATATTTTGTGAAGCTTTTAGTTTAAATGTTATTTCGCACCCTGTCTGCCTTAACTGCTTTTCAATAACTCACTTACCGGGCACATTTAAACTTACCTACTCAACTAAAAACCTACTTAACTACATATTCACTTATTCAATAATTTGTTAATTTCTAACAATAACATTTCCGCGTCTATTGGTTTTGAAATATAACCATCGCAACCAGCTTTTAGAAATCTTTTTTTATCGCCTTTCATAGCTTGTGCTGTAACAGCTATTACCGGGATTTTTTTAGTGATATTATTATTTTTAATTTTTTTAATAATTTCCTCCCCACTTTTTTTCGGGAGCGACATGTCGAGCAGGATTAAATCGGGCGGAAAGGATTTAGCCAGCCTGAATCCCTCTTCGCCATCAACTGCTTCGGAAATTGTAAAACTACCTTTTATTATTGCTTTAATGGTAATCATATTATCTAAATTATCTTCCACAACTAAAATATTAGGTTTTGGCGTTAAAGTTTTAATGCCCTCCACATTTAGCATTAGTTTAACTTTATTAATTAAACCCTTTATATCAATATCGCCTTTATAAATCAGTTGTTGGACATTACTGGCTTTTAATCTTGAAAGATCGTTCACTGTCAAATCTTTTGCTGTTAGTATTAAAACCGGGATATTTTTAGTTTTATTTGCACTCCTGAGTCTTTCCAGAACTTCGAAACCATCGATTTCGGGCATCATTAAATCCAGTATTATTCCATCGGGAATAGTTTTCTGAATATAATCCAGTGCTTCCTGTCCGCTGCGTGCCACATCAACTTTGTAATTTTCATTTTTTAAAACTGCAATTAACTGGATTATTGCATCCGGATTATCTTCAACAATTAGAAGCCGGTTTTTGGAAATTTTATTTTCTACAGTATTTACAGTCTCAACTTCCGGAATAGTTATTTCTGTTGCCGTGGCTGTTTTTTTATTTTTTTTAGAAGCCCTGGCAAGTACAAAATCCTGATGCCATTTGATGGGAAGTGTAACAACAAAAACTGAACCCATGCCTAATTTGCTTTTAACCATGATATCGCCACCAAGTATTTTTGTTATTTTATTTGCAATTGTAAGCCCCAGCCCGGTCCCTTCGTATAGGCGCGATGCTGTTCCGTCGGCTTGTATAAATTCTTCAAAAATATGTGGGATTACCTCTTTTGAAATACCAATTCCAGTGTCTTTTACTTCGATAAAAACATTTTGTGAATCGTGTTTCACCGAAATGTCAACAGTTCCTTTTTCTGTGAATTTTACCGAGTTGCCAATAATATTTGTTAAAACCTGGTACAGTTTCGACTCGTCGGTTTCAATTTTTGGCAAATTATCGGTTATATTTAAAGTTAAGGTCAATCCTTTTTCTTCCGATAAAGATTGCACGTTCTCTTTAATAATTTGAAGCAGGGTGCCCAAGGAAATAAAGTTTGGCAAAATTTCCATTTTCCCGGCCTCAATTTTCGACAAATCGAGAATATCGTTAATTAATGATAAAAGCCGCTTCCCGTTCCGTTCAACAATTTCGAGATAATTATTTTCATCGTCATCGAGTTTATCTTTGGCATCTACTAACAACACCCGCGAAAGTGCCATAATTGAATTGAGCGGGGTCCGAAGTTCGTGGCTCATATTTGCCAGGAATTCACTTTTTAATTTATTGGCCGCTTCCACATTCTTTCTTTGGGCTTCGAGTTCAAGGTTTTGTTGTTGTAACTCTTCCGTAGTCTGTTGCAATTCCTCGGCCTGTTCTTGTAACTCTTCTGTCTGGGCTTCTAATTTTTGGTTGGTTTCTGAAAGATATTCGGCTAAAATTGCAGTTCTTTCGCCGGCTATTAAATTTGAATATGAAGTATTTATATTTGTCCACGAATTATTGAGAATATCGAAACCTTCCTTGTTAAATTTCTGGATGCTTACCAAAGAAATTAGTGCAACCACTGAGTTTTCGACTAAAATTGGAATGGTTATAATTTCTTTTGGAATTATTTCCCCGATTGAAGTTTGATATTTAAAAATTGTATTTTCGGGAATGTTTCGCTGGTAGCAAATTTTTTTCTTTGATATTGCATTTCCCATTTCACCTTCCGGATTTTCCAGACTAAAAGGTTTTAATAATTTTTTATTTGCGCCAATCGATGAAAAATGTTCAAATTCTGATGAAACTTCATTCAAAATATAAAAAACACCCATGTTAGCGACAGTAATTTCCATCAATTGTTTAAGCAGTTCTGTACCAAAATCATGCATTGATGATTGTCCAATCATTGTTTCCGAAATATCAGTAACTCCTTGCTGAATTTTTATTCTTGATTCAATGGCATCCGCCATATTGTTCTGTGCTTTGGCTAACAAACCTATTTCATCATCTGAGTTTATATTGTTTCGAATGGAATAGTCTCCTTTTTCTACTTTCTGAGAAACCTGGCTTAACTCAATAATTGGCTTTGATATTGATTTACTGATAAAAAGTGAAATGAATAAAACAATAATGGCAATAAGTCCAAAAATAAGAATGAAGCTTAAGGTCATTTTACGTATTGGGGCATTTAATTCATTTTTATCCTGCTTGCAAACAAACCCCCATCCCGTTTTAGTGATAAAAGTGTAAGTTGCTAAAACGTCTTCGTTTCGATAATCTTTCGAACTACAGGTTCCGGTTTCACCATTTGCCGCTTTTATTGCACAAACCGCATTAAGTTTTAATTTTAGGGGCGCATTTTCGTGCCAGCGAAATTCGTTTAATGCAATCGCATCAGAATTAACTATTACAGTTTCACCGGTTTCACCTAATCCGGTTCGATTAAGCAATAATTTATATAAGGAATTATCGAGATTAATTCGGGCCACCAAAATTCCAATAACATGAGTATTGTGTTCTAAACAATAAATTGGAAGAGAAATGGTCATTTCTGGTTGATGGGTTATATCAGAGTAATAAATGTCTTTGATAAAAATCTGACCGGTTTCAATGGGAACGGTAAAATAAGTATCAATAGATTTATTTTTCCCAATTTGTTGTTCGTTGGTTGAAAGTTCGATTATGCCAGAATTTGAGTCGATTACAAAAATTTCTTCGTAATCGGGATAATTTCGCAAATTCCTATTAATTAGTTCTTTGGCTATTTCAATTTTTTCAATGTCCTCGGCTGACTTTACCTTTTTATCAAATGTGTTTTCTAAAGCTTTAATCTCAAAATCTCCTGCCATCACTTGCACATCTCCCAATCTGTTGTTCAGCCAATTCTCAACTTGCTGCACTTTTAAATCTCGAATTGCGGAAAGTTTATCAAGTGCCTTTTCTTCAATTCCATTTACCCTTTGAAAGTAGGTAATTGTTAAAGCAATTAATAAGGGAACTAATGCGAATAGTAAAATCCAGTAGGCAAATCGCGTTCTGATGCTTTTGAATTTGTAAAGTTTCATTGTTTATAATTTTTATTTCATTACCCCCTGTTTTGGAAGTGTCACGGTCGAGCCGTTCCACTGTCCTCAACTGTCCCCCTCAAATTAGGCGAAAACGGGAGGTGATCTAATTTAATTATTATCATGAATGTTAATATTTTTTGTCATTTACTTCGTGTAATTTCGTTTCGCTGTCATTAATTGTCACTTGGCTTCGCCGTTAATTCGCTTCGCTGTCATTTTTTCTGTTTTTTAATGACCATTGAATGACAACCGAATGACTTTCTTAACTTCCTTCGTATTATTTCACTCAACAACTAACTTACTCAACTAACACAACAACTCACCTTCTTAACCTTCGTGCCATTTTAACCTACTTACCTTGTAACATTCTAATTTTTTTCTCCAAATCTCTAATTGTAAGTTCTCTTCCGACAAATACTTTCATGGCATTATCCAGTTTTTTATTTTTTTCTTCGAGTTCGCGAGTCCTCTCTTTAATCAGATCTTCTAATTGTTCGCGGTGTTTTGCAAGTTCTTCTTCAACCATTTTACGCTCTGTAATATCTCTTGTAATACTCAAAATATGAGGTATTCTATTTAACTCAATAACAGCCGCCGACATCAGGCCATTTTTTATTTCTCCCTTTTTTGTACTGAATTTTGCTTCAAAATTTTCTACATAGCCATTCTTCAGTAATCCGGAAACAAGTTTATTCCTGTCAGTTAGGTTCTCCCAAATGTTTAATTCTAAAGATGTTTTTCCGATTACCTCATCTTCGGTAAATCCTAATATCTGGGTAAAGCCTTTGTTAATTTCAACATAAAGTCCATCATCGAGGCGATTAATGTTAATTGAATCGGGACTTGTTACAAACGCTTTCCGAAATTTTTCTTCACTATTTTTCATTTTTTCCTCTGCCCCCTTGCGTTCTGTAATATCGCTTACAAAAGCCGCTATCAGTGGAGTTTCATTAATATGCATTATACTAATGCTTGTATCCAGGTCTAATATTGTCCCATTTTTATTTTTGTGTTTTGTTTCGAAACGGTCGTTGCCTTTGCTAATCATTTGTTTAATCCGCCTGTCAACTTCTTCTGGCGGTATTTTTACCTCAACTTCCCGAATATCCATAGTTAATAGTTCATCTCTTGAATATCCAACTAAATTACAATACGAAGGGTTTACATCAATAATTTTACCTTTAGCATCTGCCAAAATGTAGCCTTCCATTGTTGTTTCAAGAATGAGTTGGTTCCTTAAAGATTGATTCTTTAATTCCTGCTCTGCCTGTTTTAGTTCACTAATATCGGTTACAATTCCTTCTATCGCAATTGGTTTATCAGATTCATCTTTCACTAAAACGTTTCTCTGGTGCAACCACTTTGTTTCACCCGATTTATGGATAATCTGGTATTGATAACTTGGGGGCATGTCTCCCTTTGTGAGTTTAACCCATTGTTCGTCAAAATATTTTCGCCAATCGGGGTGTATTGTTTTTCTGATTAGGATAGGGGTATCGTAAAAATCTTTTGGAGTATAACCGAAAAGATCGACTGAAGCGGGACTAACATATTCGTATAGTCCATCTGGTAACGACATTCGATAAATCATATCTTTTGCTTTTTCAGTAAGCCTCCGGAATCGTTCTTCGCTTTCTTTTAATTGTTTTTCAATTAGTTTGTTTCCTGTTTTATTATTATCCAGTTCCGAAATTTTATTTTTTAATTGTTCTACCTCGTTTTGTAAATGTCCTTTAGTTTTTTCCATATCCATAGTTCAAATGTCAATTTTCGGCATTCAATTTAACCAACTTTCTTATATATTTTGCACCATTTATTTTCTCTGCTAAATTTATCTTTGAAACCTTCGGCAAGAACCTCTGCTTCACCCAAGACAAGGTATCCATTTTTATTTAGTGAGCCGTAAAGTTTGTCAAAAATTATTTTCTGATAGTCAGGGTTAAAATAAATTAAAACATTTCGGCAAAGAACAATGTCGAATCCACCGTAAATACAATCGGGTGGCACAGTATGGTTTTTATCTAATAAGTCGTAAAACGAAAATAGCACATTGTTTTTTATTTCATTGGCTAAAATAAATTGGTCGCCAACTTTAGAAAAATATTTTTCGAAAATACTGTATTTAACATTCTCGATGCTGTTAAAACTATAATTACCTTCGGCAGCCCTCGTTAATGCTTTTTTATCTATGTCGGTAGCAAATATTTTTGGAGGGATGAATGTCTTACTTTTGCTTATTAGTTCATTAATAATAATTGCCATTGAGTATGGTTCTTCTCCAAACGAACATCCGGCCGACCAAATACGAAGGCTTTTCTCATTTTCTTTTTCATTTGTTAAAAAAAGATCCGGGACAATTATTTTACTGATGTAGTTAAAATACAGGGGGTCCCTAAAAAATTTGCTTACGTTAATAGTAAGAGCATCAAAAAGATTATCTAATTCATCGGGGTACTTTTCTAAATATTCAATATAATCATCAAAATTTTTGCTCAGGGTACCCGAAATTCTTTTCTGGATCCTTCTTTCGAGCAATGAAACCCTGTATCCTGAAAAGTCGAAACCTCTTTTTTTATTTAAAAGATCTAAAATTTTATAAATTTTGTGTTTTCCCATTTTTATTTTTTTCACAATTATTCCCATTTACAAATAAATATACAGCCCTAATTACTGTCAATATTATGTTGCAAGCTGTTAAGGCACCCTTTTTTGTGTTTATTAGTTTTGTAAGAAAACATCAAAAGACTTAAAAAATGTAGTTTTCTTTCTGGCACTAATTAGTGGCAAAAGTTTTTGTTCGAAAACATTTGAGCCTTATTTTAAATGTCCATAAATGCATTGACCCCTCAATGAAACGGATTAAGAACTTAGCCTGAACTATTCATAAATTTATCTATTCCGAAATCAAACTGCTTTGAATAAAGAGAATGCTCGATTCTCGATTCTCAAAATAGCTAAGGCTATTTCTGCGAGGCTCAACTCTGTGCTTCCCTTTATTCTGTGCATTTTGAATTCTCATAACGAAAAACTCATGAATAATTCAGGTTAGTAAAGGAAGCAGAAATTTTAAATTTTTTAGATATCGCAGAGGTATTTTTTAATGATTAAATAAATATTGCAGAACAAATATCAATCAAAAATTTTCTACTATTTACTTTTTAACGATTGCTAAGTAGTATTTTTAAGAAAACTATATATTTTTCAAGTGTTTCTTAGAAAATGTCAAGAACAAGGCTTGCGAAATCTTGAAAATCAAGGAGTTTACTTTCGTAAATGACTGTTTTCAAGATGAGCATAACGCTTTTA
>Ga0233437_1004281_pt1 | contig 17131 bp, 16 predicted proteins | sample SI_122_August201_FD_182714 | JGI IMG/M metagenome (GOLD analysis project Ga0233437, IMG submission 182714) | Seawater microbial communities from Saanich Inlet, British Columbia, Canada - SI_122_August2016_200_MG | ecosystem: Environmental > Aquatic > Marine > Inlet | place: Canada: British... | reverse complement strand
GGACAGCCACATTTCTCCTCAGTGACCCCCATGCCCTTCAGGACTTTTCGCTGCCCTCCCGGGGTCCCGCCGCCATGACTCCCCATGGCAGGGATGATAAAGGGCTGTCCCCCCGCCTTCTTGATCTCTGAGCAGACCAGGGTAACAATTTCAGAGATATTGGAAATGCCGCGGCTACCGACCCCTATGCACACCCGATCCCCCTCTTTCAAGGAGATTTTCTCCAGTTGGGGAACAACAGCTGCCTTGACTGCCGCTTCAAGATCGTCGATTTGTGGTCTTGGATACGACATCCGAAGGCGATAAAATTCCGGAAAGTCAAACTTCTCTTCCAGGTAGGCCGGATAACGGATATTCTTTCTGATGCCCATAGTTTATTCTTCTCAGATTGTATTTAATCACCTCTGGATCGACGCCTGCGCGAGGATGATAGGGATCGTTCAAAAATAACTTCACATAATCTGTTTGAAAAAGTCCCAAAAGCCGGACATTTTGCAAACAGAACGTGAACTAATTTTTTAGCCGACCCTAAAGCAACTGTTTCATCATATCGGCTTCGGTAAAGAGTCCTTTTTTGTCTACGATCCACTCGGCTGCGATCACTGATCCGACAGCGAAGCCCGTGCGACTGCGTGCGGTGTGTTTCAATTCGATGGTATCAAATTCCGAATCGAGCAGCACTGCATGGGTTCCGGGAATGTTTCCACCCCGCATGGAAGAAAAATGCAGCTCGTGGGGCCCGATTTTTCGGTCCAGCTTCTCCTCAAAGACCTCGGTTTTGCGTTCAATATTGTCCAGTAGAATATTACCAATCGTCACCGCCGTTCCCGAAGGGGAATCGAGCTTGCGGTTGTGATGGGCTTCATAGCCGAGAATATCATAGACATCGAATTTATTGATCACCTGACTTGCCAGCTCGATGATTTTGAAAAAAATATTCACGCCGATCGAAAAATTGGATGAGTAAACCAGCCCCACACCATTCTCATTTACCATCTGTTCGACCTGTTCCATCTGTTCAACCCAGCCGGTGGTGCCAACCACCACCTGTTTTTTCCAGCGACAGGCATCCGCAATATTCTCCAAGGCTACAGCGGGCTGAGAGAAACAGATACAGACATCTACACCGAGCATGGCTTCATCGGAAAATGCCTTATGAGTTGCTGCAGGATGAAACGGATCGATCGTTGAAACTACTTCGACCTTTCTCTCCAGAGCCGCCTTTTCAATCAGCTGCCCCATTTTTCCGTAACCGATGATCGAGACTTTCATATTCAGACCTTTCAAAAAGTAGTTTTAGTGCTCTGCCCTGGAATTCACCAAATAACGCTTCCAGGTGACTCTCTGAAATTTATGCTGACACAATTAATTGGCCAAAAAAAGAAGTTTTTCCTATAATTCCAGATAACGTACAAGTGATCTCACCGAACCATGTATCGTAAGCTCAGCACCCATCAATGAAAACTGGGAAAAAAAAGAAAAAACTCGTCTTACAGAAAGAGGTAAGCAACACGCCGGATGAGGCTGAGGTGTTTCGGAATTTAATGAAAAATTCCGGGATCACAAAACTGAAATACCAGCCTGACCCGCACCGAGGGACTTCCACAACCAATAGCCGCAACGAGCCCATTGAATTCAAAGGGGCGTCCGACTGGCAACCGGAACTGGATAATCTCTCCCCCAGTGAAAAATTCTCCGGTCTTCAAAAAACTGCCCGCCGCAAAACCAGGTCAAAACAGAAAATCAAGAGGGAATTTACACCGAATGACACACTTGATCTGCATGGAAAAACGAGGGATCAAGCCATTTCCAGGGTTCATCGTCTCATCAGGCAAGCGCTGAGTGAAAACTATCAATCAATCCTGATTATCACTGGAAAAGGAGTCAACTCGAAGGAAAGGGGGGGAGTCTTAGGAAAAGTAGTCTGGGAATGGCTTCAATCTTATCAGGAAGACCAACCCATCCGTTTTCAATGGGCACCTTCTTTCTTGGGAGGAAAAGGGGCAATTCTGGTATTTTTCTAATCGTTCGAGAAACTAGCGCCCTTTTAAAATATACCTGTTGAAAACCTGTGCGAAACTTATGTTTTTCCTCCAATATCCCCAAAATCAAAGGCTTCCATATATTCGGTGAATTTTCCTCACTTGACAGACTTATTTTGAGCTATATCCGTTTTATATCAACCGCTTAACTATTTTTACGAGATTCCGGCAGATTTTTTCCCGGATTGAATTCTCGTAATTTTAAGCAAACCAACAGTTTTCAACAGGCTGACCCGATTTTTCCAATATTTCTTCAAAAATTTTCACCTTTTTCCCAAAAAAGGCATCATTCTTGGAACAGAAGTTTTTACCATTCTTCATCTTGGAGTTCAACAATTTTATTCATTTTAATCTTAAATGCACCCGAGACCACTTTTTTCCTGGTGATATGATCACGGACGTTCTCGTTGAACAGACCAACACTACCATCTTTTCCCAGATAAACCTCCACCTCTTCAGCCAGCGGATCTACTAGAAACTCACGGTCCCTGAAATTCCAGGTCACCGGATCTTTACGCTTGATTCGCTCAGGCGCTTTGCTCCCTTTCTTCTTGGTAATCACAACATGGCGATCCTTGTCTGCCCCTTCAGAAGAAGTTCCAAAGCTAAAACGCAAGGCCAGATTGTGAATCAGTCGACGGTAGTATGAATTCATCGGCTCCAGATGCATCTTCTCATCCGAAGATTCCAGAAACCCGATCATCTTTTCTTCATATTGAATAAGAAATTCCTCTTCCTTTCCATTTAATTCGAAATCCTGCATTTGCTAAATACTCAAAAGGTTTAACTACAAAACGGCAGACTACGCTGTCTACAACTTAGTCACGTTTCTCGGTCACTTCGAAATACGGATTTATTTTCCCCTCTCTCCAGGACGATCAGCACATTTGAAATGTGAACTGCTCGTCACTCTCTAAATTTAATCACAATTCACCCGTCCGTCAACACTGAAAAGCGAAAGGCGCATTATTGTCTCATTATGGAATTGACAAGTTCAACGGGTTATTTTAAGCTTAATCAGAAAGTCGAGGCGTAGCGCAGCCCGGTAGCGCACATGTCTGGGGGACATGTGGTCGCTGGTTCAAATCCAGTCGCCTCGACCATTCATTTCGACACCTTACCTAAGTATCCCGCCTCAACATTCTCAAGAAATATCAAAAGTGCACACGATTATGCTGTAAGGTAAAAATACTATTTCCCCCAGAAAGCTGAGCATGGAACGACCTGACAAGAGATTTTACCTTGAAATACCCCCCCTGCTCCTCTCAATCAGCTGATCTATAATAGCATTTAACCATCTCGGCGGTCCTTTCTCAACCTAGCTTCGCCAATTGAACCAGCGATGTTTTCCATACTTTGTCGTAAAGCTCTTTCCGACCAAGAAATGAGTTGCGATAAATTTACCATATAATTATACTGTAGTTATGGATAAAATCATATTTGAATGGGATGACAGAAAAGAGGCAGAGAATCAGAAGAAACACAATGTATCTTTTGAAGAGGCCCAAACGGTCTTCTTTGATGATGATGCATTACAGTTTTGGGATGAGAATCACTCTCAGACTGAAGAACGATTCCTAATGTTGGGTGTAAGCAACAGGCTCCGTATTCTGCTTGTTGTTCATTGTTATCGAGAAGATGAATCTACAATCAGAATAATCTCTGCACGGAAGGCGACTAGAAACGAGAAGAAAATGTATATAGGAGACCAATCATGAAGAAAGAATACGACTTATCAAAGATGAAGAAGCGGAAGAACCCGTTCGCAAAGCAACTCAAGAAACAGGTAACAATAAGAATGGGAGTCGATATAATTGATTATTTTAAGGCGATGGCAGAAGAAACAGGTGTACCTTACCAGAACCTAATAAACCTTTATCTTCAGGAATGCATGACAACTCAGCGCAAACTTTCTTTTCATTAGGTTTACGGGCAGGTTTGTTTTGGCTCAAACCGGAAATTCACGCAGTGATACATTTGAAGACAAGGCATTCTAGTTCAAACATCTTGTGACAGATTTGTGACAAACCGAGTGGATTTCACTGGTTTTTTGCGTTTGTTCCTATCAATCCGCGCCGGCAAAAGTGCTTTTTCCGAGCAGATAGGCATATTCGGCAGCTGGTATTAGTTCAATCTCGATCCCGTCAATTTCTTTATGATGAGTCAGCGTCTTTGTGGTCACCCGCAGTTTCGCCAGGTCGTTTTTCCGGGCGAAATAGACGACGTTCCTCAATAACTCGTTGTTTCGTGCCGGTCTGTCAGTCCATTTGACTTCAACGCACCAGGAGGGCTTTTGCCGGATCGGGTCGAGATAAACGAAGTCGACTTCACCTTTTTTCCATCGTGCATAATGAAGATTGCCAATGGCTTCGGTATGAAGCCATTGGCTGTAAATCGCCGTTTCAGTCAGAAGGCCCATGGCTTCACTTTCATCAACAACATATCCGAACAAAGCCGCCCGCATCGAAGGATTCGTTAAATAGACCTTAAACGAAGCGGCGCGTTTAAACCGTTTTGCCGTATCGTCAATCCGGTTGACCTTTTTGATCAAAAAGGTGGCCTCCAAATATTCGAGATAGCGTTTGAGCGTGTTTTTCGCTACACCCGAAGAACTTGCCAGTTCCTCAAGCGTTAATTCATTTCCACTGTTGTAAGCGAGCGTTGTGAACAGCCGGTTCAGTTCCTGAATATCGCTGATCCCGTATAGACTGGGCAAATCCCTGAGTAGTACTTTGTCGATGATGTCGCTCTTGATAAACTGCGTACTGTTCTGCTGGATTGTCCTCGAAAAAACTGCCTCTGGGTAACCACCGTAATTCAGGTAGTTGATGAATTCTCCGTTGAGTTTTTCAATATCGGTACATCTATAAGCCCGGGCGATATCCGGGGCGTTGCTTCTTTCCTCCTGAAAATCGAAGAACAGTTCCCCTTCCAAACCAATAAAATTCAGATATTCTGCAAATTTCAAAGGAGGGAGCAAATAGTCAGTAAAACGTCCCGCTCCGGATTCGCGACTTTTTAAACGCAGCGCTGCGGCCGCCGAACCGGTGGCAATGAATTTAACAGATGGAAAGGAATCCACCAACGATTTGAGATGAATCTCCCAGTCCTTCAGGTATTGAATCTCGTCGAAGAAAACAAACAGCTCTTCAGCTCTTTGATGACCGTGGATTTCCTGGAACAGACGAAGCACCTTCTCAAGCGATAAGCCGGTGTACAGCGGAGTCTCCAGCGACGCATACACAATATGCTGAGGATTGATACCTCTGGCGATCAAACGTTCGACAGCCTGATAAACCATCACGGTTTTGCCGACCCGACGCGGTCCCATTGAAATAACAGCCCGATTCACTGAGCGGTCAACAGTGTGTTTAAAAAACGAGCTAAAATAGAACCGCTTGGGCAGGTCTTGAAAACGGGGGTCGATCGTGCCGCTTTCCCACCAAGGATTATCAAACCAAAGCCGTTCACTGATCTCTTTCGACGATACAGGCCGCATGCGCTCTCCAGCGAATAAGATTAAACATGAGATCTTAGCCTAACAGTAAAAGTAATTAAGATCAATCGATTGATCTTAATTCGTGTTATGCGCGTAGTATCTTGTTATAAAATCATTTTGTGATGAAAAATAGGATTAAGCTTCCAGGATGTTGCTGATCGACATGCTCCGAAAACACCAGCGAAAACGGTTGCCTTAACGAGGCTGACGCCTCGACCAGTATTCAGAGCCAACAATTGCTTTCCATTAAAACGAAATCAGTACTGATCGGAGTATGTTCTTGACAGGGAATGAAACACTATGGTTCGATAAACAGAACGGCTAGGGAGTGTTTAGTAGCTGGTTCAAATCCAGTCGCCTCGACCAGTAATTAAGAAACCCTCTCAACCCCATCTTATGTTTTCTCAGACAGATTCGTCCAAAAAGCGGGAATAGCTCAGTTGGTAGAGCACCAGCTTCCCAAGCTGGGGGTCGCGAGTTCGAACCTCGTTTTCCGCTCCAACAATCGTAAAGCTTCACAAGGATTCCCTCTCTTCGAAAAATCAAAAACACCTCGAACAGATTAGCACCACTAGTTCAAAAATATCCTCAGAAACATTGTCCGAATCGTGAAAAATAAGCGTGCCGATTTTTCTCTTGATTATCTATATGCCACTCCATCCACATTTTATGAAACAATTATTGGAATTCTGATTGTTACTGATCCATTTTCTGAGAACCAGCATACTCCTTCAGCCACCATATCGAATTCTAAAATGTATTGACCCTTGGTGGGGGGAAGTAGGACAAAATTCGAATTTACAACTTCATTTGGCGGAATGGGACGTCCTTCTCCAGCAGAGATCTTCTGTCGAAAAAAATCTTGATCAATCATGTCCCCATTGTCGCTTAACAAATGAATTCCGAGATGAACAGCACCTACAGATATTGAGGTGGGTAACCATATGACTCGACTTGTGTTTTTTATTATAGCTTGAATTTCAATCGGTTCGTTTTCTTTTATTTTCGGATTCTGAATTATGATATTCAGTTTGGCCATTAGATTTGTTGAGATATTACTGCTTGCTTTGCCTTTTTCCAATTTGACGATACCAATGCGGTTTCTCTTATTCAAAATACTGTAGAACGAAGCGATTAAGTATAAAAAATCTCTGAATATTTTATTATCTAAAGCAAATCGGGGTAACAATCTGGTAACCGTTGGATGTTCAATGATCCGGTTGATTGAATTGAGATTTGGATAAATTCCAATTGGCTTAAATCCGGCTATTTTACCGGCTTTTATAATATATTTCGGTGGCATGTCCAGCTCTGTTACCTGATATTTATTCGTTGCAGCCCTTGACAATTTGGAATTTGAATGACCTTTTCCGGGTTCACAGGTAATGCAGATACCATAATCTTTCAAAGCATTATAAGCGCTTTCGATGGCAATCTGATAGTTCTGACAGTGATGCAACGAACTAAAGAACAGAACACAATCAAAATGATTTTTATAGTTCAAGTCTTCATAATTTCCTTCCTCAAACTTAATATTTGTTAACCCTGTTTTCCTCTTTTTAATATTTGCATGATAAATCGCTAATGGGGATAAATCTACGCCAATGACATCATAACCACATTTTGCCAAAAAAAAACTCGTCCACCCTGTTCCACACCCTAAATCCAATATCTTCAACGGAGGCTTTGGAAGCAACATCAATACCAACGCAAATTCTGTCAACAGTCTCCCACCATCATTTTCTGAAAACTGTTTGTTTAAAGTGTGGTCAATGCCCAGATTTCCAATTTTGTCATAATATTCAATTTCATTTTTATTATCTTCTGTCTTCTGAGAGCTCATGTTATTTATTAGATTTTTATAAAGCAGTATACGAACTGATCCTCAAGATTCGTTTCACTTGGCTTTGTGCTACCTCATTTTTCCTCCGCTAATAATCAAATAGACAGATCACATTTTTCGATTTTTCATCAGAGAGGAAAATGGTCCTGATCATTCAGACTGATCTTTGTTCTTCCATACTCCATACGACTTGATCGTTTTTATCCGATGATATTTCTTAAGAACATAGCTGTAGTTAAAGACATACCTGTTTCTTTTTAACATTGGATCGGACATGATTAGATAATTAGAATCCGGCTTTAGATGATCGTCCCCAAGTAATCGTCCGAAAAGTGATTTATCATAATCCGGATGTTTCCTGATGAAATATCCAACAAATGGAAAATAGACTGAGTATTTAATTGGGATAATATTGGCATAGTCCAGTGCATCTTCGGTTCCGCTGATGCCATAATGAAAATTCGTGCTATAATCAGCTTGAGAGCGTGATGCAAGGCTTGAGATATTGGCAAGTGTCAAAAAGACGAGCAAAGCGAAGATGAAATCCGAGCTGTTTCTAAGAATTGAGGTTCTTTTTGAAATAGAATATAAAACAATGGGCAACACTAATAAAACTGTAATTTTAACAAGGTAGATTGCAAGCTGGAAAGTCTGCTTTTCTCGTCCTAAAACATAAAACGGGAAAAGATGATCCTTTATAAAAAAGTAATAAAACAGAAAAACAACCGGGAAGTAGATGAGTTCAAACTTACCAAACTTCAAGTCTGATTTAACAACACGATGCCCAATAATAATATAAAGAAAAGAAAATAGAGGGTAGTGATATTTGGGGAAGCCTGCGGATGCCTGTATTTTTAATACAACAGTGTAAACGATCAAAGTCGTGGCAATCAGAATTAGAGGAACAGAATACTTCGCAAGTGGATGGCTGCTATTTGTTGAAAAATATTGCCGAACAACTCCTTTTTTTATTTGCAGAATTAAGATTAGAATAACAAAGAGAATTAGTGGCGAAGACCAAACAACCAGTGCACCGATGTTACTGCTAACAGAAAACAGCAAATCAGAAAATGAAAGTTGGAAAGTATTCTTCCCCGATAGCAGGTCCCAGGTTTTACCGCTATTAAATTGAAAACTACCATATCCCTTCAGCACGAATTTTGTGTATAACCAACCGTAGCTTACATAGAATAAAATGATTGCTCCCAGGGAAACTGGAATCAATTTGATAAAAAGAAATTTAAAATCCCGTTTTATCAAATGAAAAAAACCGACTGAAAAAAGCAACAGATAGGGTGTTGTCAGTTTACTCCAAAATGATACTGTCAAAGCCAGAAAAAAAAGGGTGCCTTTCTGCCAACCAGGCTGACGGCTGAAGTTGAGATAGGTCAAATACACCAATAACAGGAGTGGGGTTAAAATCGTGTTGTCAATATCATAAATAAATGAACCCTGGATCACAATCGGCAAGGAATAATAACCAATCAGCACCATAAATACTGATAAATAGTTTTGTGAAAGGTTCCTCTCGTGAAACATCATAATTAAAACGATTAACCAACCAGATATCACAACTGACAATATTCCAACAAAATAACCACTCAGAAACGTACTGTTAAACAATGATGCAAATAAACTTAAAACAATTGGATACAATGGCGGATGAGCGACAATTTTAAATGCACCGCCTGGCGTTTCAACCTGCTGCCAGAATGATATCGACTCACTCATGGGAAGGGTGTCCCAGAAAAACGAACTCCAGACTATGTACAGCATCGAAGTACATAACCAAATGGAAATAGGCTTGCTGAAAAAAACTGATATTGATTTCATGGGTCTTTTGAAAAATGAAGGATTGAGACTGAACTAAGTCATTTATGCCATTTGAAACCGGCATTCAACTATTATTTAACCTTAGTTAATGTTCCTGAAGCTGGAATTGAAAAATTAAGGAACTTCTGAATTGCCAGGTTCTTTTCAAATAAATCCAGAAAAATTTTATACGTGACCCGCCTGCTAAATTGGATGAGATGATAGGGAGTTGTTTTTTTGAGGTCAAGCAAAATTTACTGATTTTTCCAAAACTCCCAAATCCATGGGAATAGTATAATCGTGAAAATGAAAGTGAAGAAGAAGGGCTGATATCCGGGGAAATCAATTATCAGGTTTCATGAAAGGATATCGTTCAAGAGTGACGTTTCGTCAGAGGTCCTTTATAATGAAGAGATTACAAGCCCCAGATCCGTAATTCATTCCTTGACGCCAGCAATCAAGTTTTTTATCATAGTAGGCATGATCACAAGACTTCTTCGCAAATCAGAAATATCCCCTGCAACCTGGCTTCTTGAATTCGACCGTGAAGATCTAACCTTCCGGGCAGGTCAGAACGTCACCCTCGCGCCGCATGGCTTTGGCGTGAATCGCGAATACTCGATTTACAGTGGGGAAAACGACCCAACCTTATCATTCATCATCCGCACAGTTGAAGGAGGTGTCGTCAGCAGCGCGCTCACAGATCTTTCTCCAGGGGACAAGGCTGAACTGGAAGGGCCTTACGGCGACTTTCTTTCGGAAACCCCAACGGTGGGTATGGCGCCACTTCTGTTTGTTGCCACCGGCACGGGAAGCGCACCATTTCACTCTGTCATTTCGACCTATCCGGAGCTGAACTATACCCTGCTCCACGGCATCCGAACTGTCAAAGAACAGTATCACCACGCGCATTATGGTGGAAATTACATCTCCTGTATCTCAAGAGAGAATGGCGGCTCGTTTAATGGCCGTGTGACAGATTATTTACTTGCTTTTGAGCCGATCTTGGACGCGCGTTGTTATCTTTGTGGCAATCGAGACATGATCAACGATGTCTACTCGATTCTGCGTGAAAAAGGGATTTCAGGAGACAGGATATTTTCAGAAGTCTTTTTCTAAAGGATAAAATCCATGCGCATAGCCATATCATATCCGCCGATTGTAAATGAAGACGGGCAGAAAGCGATGGTTTCACAGAATCGGAATGTTCAGTTCTTCAAGACGCCGACGTACCTCCTGCCAGTGATCCAGGCTCAGGCTGCGACGTGGCTGCGGGATCTGGGACACACGGTCTATTGGGATGATGGCAACTCCCAGTTGAAAAACTATGATCAATGGTTCAATGACTTGATACAATTCAATCCGGAGCTTGTCGTATTCGAGAGCACCACCCCTGTGATGACGTTTTACTGGCACTGTATTGATGAGCTGAAGCGAAAACACCCTTCAGTAATCGTTGTCTTAACCGGATACCATTCCATGCGGCGTCCGCAGGAAAGTCTGGAAAACTCTACAGCAGATATTGTTCTCACTTCAAATCATATCGATTTTATTGTACCAAAACTGGCGGCAGCCATTGAAAATGATCCGGAAAACTGGAAAAACACCATCGACGTGGAAGGGTTATATATTCGGCAGTCGGAAGGATCTATCCACAATACCGGACATTTCCGTCAGGTCGAAGATTTGGACAAATCCCCCATTGTAGACCGCGATCTTGTCGACTGGAAACGATACGCCTATGAAAATGGAAACTTCCTGCAAACTCCGGGAACATATGCCAGCAGCGTCATACGAGACTGTACCTTCGGCAAATGCACCTTTTGCCGCTATAATGGCGGAGACATGACCTTTTCCCAGATGTCTGTGGAACGTAGCCTTGACGAATACGAGAAGCTGATAAACAACTATGGGGTTCGTGAAATATTTGACGATTCGGGGGTCTGGTTCCGAGGCAAAGAAGCCAGAGCTTTCGCCCAGGGGATCATCGACAGGGGCCTCCATAAAAAGGGGTGCTACTTCGGATTCAATACACGGTTTGAGTATCTTGATGAAGAGACAATCAAACTGCTGGCCAAGGCCAATTTCCGTTTTATTCTGATCGGCCTGGAAGCTTGCGATGACGAGACTCTGCAACGCCTCAAGAAAGGGTATACGGTCGCCAGTGTTCATAAATCGCTGGCCTGGATGACCCGATACGGTCTCCACCCACATCTGACCGTAATGGTCGGGTACTATTGGCAGACCCGTGAGATGCTCGATAAGACGGTAACGACCGTGCGGGATCTGATGTTCAAAGGCCTGGCTCGAACGCTTCAGGTAACCATTTGCACCCCACTGGACTATACACTTTACCATCAGGAGTGCATCAGCGAAAAAGTGTTGTTGACAGATAACTATGACGACCACGACATGAGTAAACTGATCGTCAAGACCCCGATTCCGCATGATGAGTACTACGAGGCAATAAGAAAAATGTACATGATCGGGTTTCATCCTTTGTTCATATTCCGTCAGCTTATTTTCTTAATGAAGTTCCGCAAACGCGACTGGCAATTCTTGTTTATCTATGGCTGGCGGGCAATCAGAAGAATCCGCAACCATATATTTAATCTGACAAAGAACCAAGGAAGTGAGATTTTGTAGCAGCCGTCTTCTGCTAGAGCGGGGGTAAGTCATAAAGTCGCATTTTCTTTCATATTCAAATAGTTATGTTTGACGAAATAAGAAGAGCGATCAATCATGCCAGCCATAAAATATCTTCTATTTCTGGGTATTGCCTTGGGTTTCTTGACGCTACCTGTTTTTATTTCGGCAGAAAGTCGCTTTACTGATAATAAAGATGAGACTGTCACTGATGAGAAGCTGGGTTTGATGTGGGCAGAATCTGATAACCTGAGCAACATCGACTGGCAACAAGCTAAAAAGTGGGCCAGATATACGTTTCTTTACACTTTACAATCCAGATATGAAGACTGGCGGTTGCCGACTTTGAAAGAGGTTAGCACCCTATACTTGAAAAAAGAGGCCGCAAAAGGGGTTGAAACTGAATGTGGAATGATCGTCAAAATAATCCCTCAGATAAAGCTGACTTGTGGGTGGGTTTGGACCTCTGAAACCAGGGACATCTCAGCCACTGTCTTTTCTTTTGAAACCGGTTATCAGTTTCCAGATCTAAAGATTCACCAGAAAGCACACAGGGCACTGGCGGTGCGAGAGATACGGAGTTCAGAATGAAAAAGATATCGAAAATAATTTTACGTAGAAACGCTCGAATAATGGGAAACACTTAACTAATTTTTGAGCCGACCCTTAGGCTGACGCTGTTTCTGCCCTGTCAATGCGAAGCCGTTGAATTACATAGACCGCCAGGAGCAGCAACAACCCCACACCATACATACTATATTTGGTCCCAAAAAAGATGGGGATCCAATCGGACAGTGCGGACGGGTTAAAAAGTATCAGCGTGGCCAGCAGCAGTATGGGGACCTCGTACCAGCGGTTTCGTGCAATAAACCAACCCTGAATGGCACTCGTAAATGCAAAAGCACCTGCAGTAGCCATGATAAAAATCCCCAGACCCAATGGCCAACTGTTGATATTGTGTAGTATCAAATCCGTGTTGAAAACAAACATAAAGGGGATGATGGCCGTCCTCAGATCATAGAGAAACCCCTGGATTCCTGTGGGTATCGGATCGGAATTGGCAATCGCAGCCGCAGCATAAGCAGCCAGTCCTACCGGTGGCGTATCATCTGCCAGAATTCCAAAATAGAAACAGAACAGGTGGGCAGCCATTAACGGAATTACAAAACCAAAAGAGCCTCCAACGTTCACAATAATGGGAGCCGTTAATGACGCCATTACGATATAAGTGGCTGTTGTCGGCAACCCCATGCCCAGCAGCAAGCTGGCAATGGCGGTAATTAAAAGCAAAAGAAAGATATTACCTCCGGAGAGGGTCTCCACAATCTGAGTAATCATACCGCCAAGACCCATGCCCACAATACCCACAATGATACCCGCCGCGGCACAGGCCATACCCACTGCCATCATATTTTTCGCCCCACTCATCAGGCCTTCGCCAATCAGCTTGACACTATTTAGCAGGCCCGCGCTTAAGCTCTGTCCCTCCTGCAGCACCTTGCGCATTTCCTGGAAAACAATAATCAATATTAACAGCAGGATTGCGCGGAAGGCGGAAAGCTCCGGTGAGTGCCTGAGAACAACCAGTTCATTCACTAACCACCCGATGGGGATCAGGTAGTGAATCCCCTCCTTCAGCACCTTAAAAAAGTTAGGCAAATCGGCTTTACTCAGCCCGACCATCCCCAACTTGCTTGCTTCCAGATGGGTCACATAAAAAAGAGCAAAATATGAGACAAAGGCCGGGATGGCCGCTGCTTTGACCACTGCCATATAGGGGACATTGACATACTCTGCAATAATAAAGGCCGCAGCACCCATAATCGGCGGCATCAGCTGTCCATCTGTACTGGCAGCGACCTCAATAGCTGCCGCTTTTTTGGCCGGATATCCCACTTTTTTCATCAGCGGAATGGTAAACGTACCCGTCGTCACGATATTGGCAATGCTGGATCCCGAAACCAGCCCTGACAAACCACTGGAAACGACTGCTGCTTTAGCCGGGCCTCCCTTGTACTTTCCCAAGAGTGACATCGCCAGATCAGTGAAAAACTTCCCTGCACCCGCTTTATCCAGCATGGAACCCAATAGGACAAATAAAAAAACGATGGTGGCAGATACCCCCAGGGGAATTCCGTAAATTCCTTCGGATGAGAGCGCTATCTGGCTTAAATATTTCGTCAGCGACACTCCCTGAAAAGCCAGGACAGATGGCATATAAGGGCCTAGAAACGAATAGGCCGTAAATACTAATGCGATAATGGGAAGCGCAGGTCCAATTGACCGGCGAGTGGCATCTAACAGAAATATGATGAGGCAAGACCCAATAATGACATCCCGCGTAATTGGACTACCCGCTCTGAGAGCCAATCCTTCCCAATCCAGCATGATGTACAGAGCCAGGCCCGCACCGATTATTGCAAACAGATAATCAACAATGGGAATCCGCTTGGACGAGTGCATAAAACCCAGAAATTTCAGGGGTCGGCTGGTAAAGGGGATACTCAAGAATACCAGCAACATGGCAAAGGAAAGGTGAATTGCGCGAACCTTGATACTGTCCAGAATAAGAAAACTGGCCAGCGATAGCTGGAACAACGACCAGGAGATGGCAATAAAACCGATAATAAAACTCTCGTGGCGCAGCAGATTCCGAATATCGCCCGTTTCCTTTTTTAATATATCTTCAGCAGACTGGTAGGTGTCTTCGGTTGACATATGATGCTCCGGCGTTTCAAATTAGCAGACGATAACATAATTCTAATATTGAACATCACAGTGTGTCACATCTATCGACCATGTATCAATTGGCACCCGCCTAAATCAGGAGACATGATACGTGTATCATGTCTCCTGATTTAGGCTATTATAAGTTCAAGGCATTATTATAGGTTCAGGGAATTCTTACACCATTAATCATTTTCAAGCAAGAAAAAGATTTTTTGGAGAAAAAGCGAAAGCCTTCTATTTGTTCTTTCTTTTTAAGGTCACTTCGATGCGGTTGAAAAATCCGCGCAGCAAACGTACGTCTCTTTCATCGGGTTTGGCACGCCCAATCAGGCCTGAAAAACTGCCCCAAATCGCGTTTCTTGAACTCAGCCGCAGAAATCCGGTTGTTTCCAGGATGCGAAAGAAATGCTCTTTCATCCCTTCGATACTGTTTGATGAGGCGGGCTCAATTATGTCTGGCTCAGAGACACGTTGTGTGTGATAGAGTTTTGAAGCCTCATACAGCAATACCATAACTGCCTGGGCCAGATTGAGAGAGCTGGTTTTTCCGAAGGTGGGAATATAGATCCACTCATTGCAGAGGCTCATATCCTCGTTGGTCAATCCGGACTGTTCCGGGCCGAAGACAATGGCGATAGAGATGTCCGGATTGAAGGCCTGAATGATGCGGGGCAGGTCGTAAACTGAGTTGGAAGTCTGGATTTTGTCGCGCTGCCGGTTGGAGGTGGCAATGATCAGCTGACAATCCTGAACCGCTTCTTTAAGACTGGAAAATATCTTGGCCTCGTAGAGCAGATGTCGGGCGTTCATCGAGAACATACGGGCTTCCGGATGATCAACCTCGCAGGGGTTAACCAGCCGTAAATCCGTCACGCCCATGTTTTCCATGGCACGTGCCGTTGAGCCGATGTTTCCGGGCTGAGTCGTTTCAACCAGGACAACGGATATCTGGGAGGGATCTAGTGTCAAAACAGATGCCGGGACTGATTATTTAGAGTTGTGAACGAGCCAGTTTTCGAAATAGGGGATGGTTTTTTCAAGGCCCGCCTTGAGATTGACTTTTGGTTCCCAGCCCAGTTCCTTCTTGGCCAGGGAAATATCAGGTCGGCGTTGGGTGGGGTCATCCTGGGGCAGTGGTTTGAAGACCAGTTTCGATTTCGAGCCGGTCATCGCGACTACTTTTTCTGCCAACTCCAGAATCGTAAATTCGTCCGGATTTCCGGTGTTGACCGGTCCGCAGAAGTTTTCCTTCTCCATCATCCGCAGCATGACATCCACCAGATCGTCCACATAGCAGAATGAACGCGTCTGCCGTCCGTCGCCGTAAATGGTTATATCCTGTCCGGTCAGGGCCTGAACGATAAAATTGCTCACGACCCGTCCATCATCGGCGCGCATATTGGGCCCATAGGTATTGAATATGCGGATGATTTTAGAATCGACGTTCTGTTCACGTTTGTAATCCATCATCAGGGTTTCCGCAGCCCGTTTCCCCTCGTCGTAGCAGCTGCGAATGCCTATGGGATTGACATTTCCCCAGTAGTCCTCCGTCTGGGGATGGACATGGGGATCGCCATAAACCTCCGAGGTACTGGCATGCAGGATCCGCGCTTTAACCCGTTTGGCCAGGCCCAGCATGTTCAACGTTCCCAGAATGTTAGTCTTCAGCGTTTTGATCGGGTTATACTGATAGTGGATGGGCGATGCCGGACAGGCCAGATTGAAGACCCGGTCCACCTCCAGAAAAATCGGGAAGGTGATATCATGCCGAATCAATTCAAAATTGATGTTATCCAGCAAAGGCTGAATATTCTCCCGGGTCCCCGTAAAAAAGTTGTCCAGGCAGATAACCGTGTGACCCGCCGCCAGAAGTCGGTTACACAGCAAAGAGCCAATAAATCCGGCTCCCCCAGTCACCAGTACCCGTTTTTTTTGAATGAATCGTGATTCCTGCATAATTTTTTTTATTTAGATAATAGAAGCAAAAAAGTGACTTATATGTATTTGTTTCAGTAAATTGGGGATCGTTCAAAAATAACTTCAGATAATCTATTTACAAAAGTCCTAAAAACACTGGACATTTTGCAAATAGAATGTGACAGCAACGTGTTTCCTTTTCATTAATGGGAAACACTTGACTAATTTTTGAGCCGACCCTTAGGCGATTTATTCCCCATTCCCTGGCCGACCGATGCTGTAGTAGCTGAAACCGACCTCTTTCATTTTTGATGGCTGAAACAGATTTCTGCCATCGAAAATCAACGGCGTTTTCATCAGGCCTTTCATCCGTTCAAAGTCAGGCCTGCGGTAGTCATTCCATTCAGTGAAAATCAGCAATGCATCAACGTCTTTGAGGACATCGTAATAGTACTCCTGGTATTCGATCGCCTCACCCCAGATTTTTTGTGCTTCCGAAATGGCCGCCGGATCGTTAGCAACAATTTTGGCCCCCGCCTCAAGCAGTCCGTCAATAACAACCCGGGAAGGCGCTTCCCGCATGTCATCCGTCTGCGGTTTGAACGAGAGACCCCAAATCCCGAAACGGAACTGGCTTAGATC
>Ga0233437_1004279_pt1 | contig 17132 bp, 9 predicted proteins | sample SI_122_August201_FD_182714 | JGI IMG/M metagenome (GOLD analysis project Ga0233437, IMG submission 182714) | Seawater microbial communities from Saanich Inlet, British Columbia, Canada - SI_122_August2016_200_MG | ecosystem: Environmental > Aquatic > Marine > Inlet | place: Canada: British... | reverse complement strand
CTAGCAGAGAATATAAAAAATGCAGAGATAAATATTTATAATGTAAAGGGTCAGAAAGTTAGATCATTATCAGTTCTTGGTCATCCTGAGCGAAGTCGAAGGACGGAAAATGAGACTAACTCTGTTATCTGGAACGGAAAGGACACAAATAACAAAAGTGTTTCTACAGGAATATATCTCTTCGAACTCAAAGCAGATGGAAATGTGCAAAAGACAAAGAAAGGTTTGTTGCTGAAGTAATTATCTATCATCCTGACGAATCTTACATGCAGCTTATTGAATAGATTCTTTGTGAGAAAATTTAATGAAGAGTTACTCAGAAAGACAATCATTCCTATATCTAAATTATTAACATTCACTTGACTTGCTAACCACAATAATTGTTTTAATATAAAAAATTATTGGGATGATTTGAAAGAATGAAATTTAAGTTAATCATTGGTATTATTTTGCTGAATGTCACTTTGTCAGCTTACAATTTTTTTTCACCAATGATCAAATGGGAACGATTGAATGTAATAGATGCAAATGTGCCTATTGAATTATCTTTTAATAATATAATAATAAATTCTGAGAAAGTTTTCAACGATTCAATAAAGTTTACAAAAAATGATTACAAGATCGATCATAAAAATGGAACTATTACATTTAAAAGAATATTAGGTAACTGTAATATTGAATACTCTATCTATCCGCAGCATCTTACCAAAAGCTTTCACCTCTTCCAAGTTCAACTTTACTCAGATTCAACAGAAGTGAAAATAAATAAGGTTATGTCACAAAGATCTTATAGCAATGCTGATCTTGATATTAATGGAAGCAAAACCATTTCCATATCGGTTGCTAATAATGAAGATTTCGATCTTGATCAATCGTTATTCTTAAAAATTAGTGGTAAACTGAGTTCTGATATGGGCATTGAAGCACAACTTTCTGACAGTCAAACTCCCATTACACCCGAAGGAGATTCCCGAGAACTCAGCAGTCTGGACAAGATATTTATTCGACTTTATGGAAACAAATACGAGCTTGCTTTTGGTGATCTGGAAATAAATTTTGATAATTCGTCATTTATGAAATACTCAACCAAATTTGAAGGATTAAAAGCGGGTTGGAAAGGAAAGAATGAAGTAACGGCAGCCTTAGCAGTTTCTAAAGGAAAGAAGATCACAGATTCGTTTTTTGGAACTGAAGCAAAACAGGGTCCTTACTATTTATCTGTAGAAGGAACATCAGGAGTTCTGGTAGTTCCCGGATCGGAAGAAGTATTTCTTAATGGACGTCAAATGCAGCGTGGAACAGATTATTATATAGATTACTCGGAAGGTGGAATTACGTTTTCTAATCAGCATTTCATCTCTTCTACAAGCCAGATCAGGGTTACGTTCCAATATGCAGATGAAAATTATACACAAAATATGTATCTCGCTTCCGCAAAAGTAAATATTTCAGACAGATTTAATATTAGCAGTAATTTAATTATCCAAAATGATGACGGGAAAAATCCATTACAGGATGCGTATTCTGAAGAAGAAATTGATGCTTTAGAAGCTGCCGGTGATGAGACAGCGTGGGTGAGTGGAATTACAGAGGTGGTAGATGGTGAATATGAAATATCTGAGGACGAGTCGTATTACTATTATGTGGGGAATGACAGTTTAGTAACAGGTAATTACAATATTCATTTTGAGTATATGGGAAATGGTTATGGAGATTACGAGCATATTTCTGATGGTTCATATTATGAATATGTTGGAACGGGAAATGGGAGCTATCTCCCTTTAAAGAAACTTCCACTTCCACAAAGTAAATTAAATAGCGATCTGTGCATAAATTATAGGAGTGAAAGCTACAGCATAACTGCCGAGGGTATGTATACATCTAATGATAAGAATTCGTTTTCAGAAGTTGATGATAATGATAATAATGATTTCGCTTCAAGATTTAGTATAAATTTATTCCCAGATCTCGATAAGATAGATCCTGATCTGAAACTTGTGTATGAAAAGTTAGGTGGGAATCTTTCTACATTTGCACAACTACAAAATGCTGCTGATGCTTTTGAATTTAAACAGTTACCTGATACACTGAGCAGCCAAGAATATTCTGCTGAATTAAGCATGAATATTATGGATATCTATTCTCCATTTGTGATTTTAAAACAAAAGCAGATATCTAATTTTGCAGATCAGCAATATGTTTCTTTAACGTCTAATATAAAACAGATTAAGATTTTACCAGAAATTTATCATCGTTATCTTTTAGTTAAGCAAACTGCAGAAGATCAGCAAATTGTTGATTCTAAAATTGAGCAAAACGATATAAGAGGTAAGTATAGCTTTAATAAATTTGCTTTGGGCTTAGATCATTATATTAGAAATTATGAATATGAGATTGCTGAGAATAGTATTTTCTCTGAAAGAAATAAAAATTGGAAATTGCAGATCGAGACTGCGAATCTAAAATGGTTAACTTCAAGAATATTCGGCGAGATAAAGAATGATCTGCAAAAATTAGATACTGATCAAAATCACCTGATCGAACATGATGAAACATCCTACACATATGGGATCGAAACTTTTTTGAATACTGCTAAACATAGAATGAATATTGCACTTACTCACAGACAAGTAGATAACAATAAGTTAAGTGAAAGAAATGAATTTGATATGGCTGATATTTCTGCTAGAAATGTATTCTTAAAAGAATTGGTGAATATTAATTCCAATTACTCACTTAGGAACATCGAGTTTTTCCCAAAAATTAAAGAGTTTCAATATGTAGGTGAATACATGGGTTCATATGATGTTGATACACTTTTTGTGGGAGTATTTCAAGGAGATTATGATTGGGAGATCGTTGATATTGATTATGAAAATCCTGAGATGTCCGTAGAAGTAAATAGCAGTATTTCATTACACCTAACACCCAAAATGATAACAAAGTCATTCCTAAAAAAGTTTCAATCGGAAACTTATGTGATGATCACAGAGAACTCCCGAGAAGATGATAAGAAATCAGTTTACTTCCTAAAACCAGATGTCCTCATGAATTCGGAAACAACAATATTTGGCAGAATAATAATAAATCAGACCTTATGGTTTGATATTTTAGAAAGAAAGCTAACATCAAAACTAGGTTATAAATTAGAGGAAACTCTTGATAGTAGATATAACGAAGAGACTTCCAAGAAGAACTTGAAAAATTGGGATGCAGAATTGCGAATATTAACATTTACGAATACAAATCTAGAATTACATTACGACCATTTAAAAGAAGATGATACACGTTATGATTCTCAGATGAGGTTAGACCAATTTGAGGTGGATATTCATAATAGGATCTCACCGGATCTTACTTGTAGAACTTCAGCTTCTTACTCTTTAGAGAACGGAAATGATGAAGCAAATAACAATTCTTATACAATTAAAGCTTTTCAATTTGAAGAATCTGTATCATATTTCTATAAACGGAAATACAGGTTTTTTGTTAAAGCAAGTTACAAACGGAACGATAGGGAAGGATCAGGATTCTTAAGTTTCTTGGCAGATAAAAAAGAAGGAAATATTTTTAAATGGGATATTACAATGGATTACCGTATGAGTAGTTATACCTCGCTTAATTTACAATACTCTGGCAATAGTTATCCCCAAGAAAAACAGGTTCATAAACTTAGCATGGAAGTTAAAGCAGAGTTTTAGATTTTATTTTTTTTAGAAAGAAATAAAAAATCCTGTTGACGTTGAAGATAGAGAATTCAAAATCTTTCAGCAGAAGTAAAAGAGGAAGAAAAAAATGAAAAAGCATATTGAAATATCATTGAAAGAAGCAGTAGATAATTTTACTGATTTTGCTAATGATAGCATAAATGTTGAAATTATAAATGAAATTGCAACCACAATTGCAAATGGATTTAACAATGGTAAAAAAGTGTTAATTTGTGGCAATGGTGGAAGTTCTACAGATGCAATGCATTTTGCCGAAGAATTAACTGGGAAGTTCCGCAAAGAACGTCGAGCACTTCCGGCTATTTCATTAACAGACCCTTCTCACATAACTTGTGTTGCAAATGATTATGGTTATGAAGAAGTTTTTGTTAGAGGAGTAGAAGCTTACGGAACTAAAGGTGATATACTCATTGCGATTTCTACAAGTGGCAATTCTAAGAATATTATTAATGCAGTTTCTAGAGCTGCCGAACATGAAATGATAACTTTTGGACTTTTAGGAAAAAATGGTGGTGCTCTCAATAATAAATGTGATCTTCAATTAATTGCACCCGGCAATACGACAGATCGTATCCAAGAAATACATATAGCAGTTCTTCACATAATTATCGAAACGATCGAGCGAATTATGTTCCCAATAAACTATGCGGATTAGTAAATGAAACTGGTAATTCAACGTGTAAAACATGCGAGTGTAGAGGTAGAAGGAAAAATTATCTCTAATATTGGGAACGGGCTGCTGATATTTGTTGGAATATCTGCAGAAGATGATGGAACCCAAATTGGATGGTTGGCAAAGAAAGCGGTTGAACTAAGAATCTTTGAAGATAAAGAGAATAAGATGAATCTATCTCTAAAGGATGTAAGTGGAGAGCTATTACTAGTTTCTCAATTCACACTTTATGGAAGCTGTAAGAAAGGTCGACGTCCCGATTTTTTAGAAGCTGCAAGACCAGATAAAGCAGAAAATATGTATCTTGAATTTGCAGAGGCATTAAAGCAAAACGGCATAATTCCTAAACTTGGAAAATTCGGAGAGCATATGAATATTTCATTATTAAATGATGGTCCGGTTACCATGATCTTGGAGAAATAATGAAAAATATCATATTTGATCTGGGTAAGGTGTTGGTAGATTATGATTTTGATGTTTTTTATAAAGAGTTAGATTATGAACCAAAACTTGAAACATTAATGGAATCTACAATTCCGGTTTTGGAATTTGAAGCAGGAAAACTTTCGAGACAGGAATTTTACCAGAAACTAAAAGATATTTATAAATTTGAGCATAATATAGAAGAATTTGAAAAAATTTGGTGCAGTGTTTTTACAGAGCTTACTGAACTTGTTGATTTTGCAAAAGAGCTTAAAAAGGATTATAATATTTATGTTCTTTCTAATACCGATGAAATCCACTTTAATAGTATTTGGGAGCAATTTCCGGCACTGCATTTTTTTGAGGATAACTTAATGTTATCTTATGAATTGGATTCTGTAAAACCGCAGAAAGAGATTTATGAAAGAGCATTAAATATGTTTAATCTTAAGCCTGAAGAATGCTTATTTATTGATGATAAACAAGAAAATATTAGTGGTGCTAAAAGAATGGGAATAACCGGAATATTATTTACAAATGCTACCGAAACAAAAAGAAAGATAAAAGAGTTATTATAAAATAAAGGGGAACAGATAGTATGATAAAATTTGATAAAATTATCTTAATAAGTATTAAAGAACAAAAATTATTGTTGATACAGGATAATTACAAGGTTGCCGAATATCCAATATCAACTTCGAAGTTTGGAATTGGAAATAAAATGGAAAGTAACATGACACCTCTGGGAAATCATATTATTAAAGAAAAAATTGGTGATCATGTTCCCCATAATTCAATATATAAAGATGGTAAGTTTATTGATGAAAAAGCAACTATAAATAATAAAGAGGCTCTTTCTACTGATTTGATAACAACCCGAATTTTAAAATTAGATGGATTGGAGAATGGTATTAATAAAGGTGGTGAAATAGATTCTTTTAATAGAGGAATCTGGATTCATGGAACTCCAGCAGAAGAAAATATTGGAACTCCGGCTTCACATGGCTGCATCAGAATGAAGAACGATGATGTAATTTTACTTTTCAATTCAGTAGAGGTTGGAACTTCTGTGAATATTGAAATGAAAATTATGGCTCAGATCCAGGAAAAACAAAACAATTCCTATAATAGGGGACATTCATTTAGACTAAAAGACAGACGCAAAAAAGGTGTGATGGATTCAGCATTATGGAAGCTGGGTAATACAGAACGTCGTAAGAAAAGTGAAAGAAGAAAGTAATTTAAGTTCATTAAACATATTGTAAAAGACCATATAATATTTATGGTCTTTTTTATTATCTAGTAATAAATTACATACTCCAGTTATCAACAATAGAAATAATTGACACAAAAATAATAAAAGAAATATTTATCTATGACTAAAGCAGGTAAGGAGGACACAAATGAAAAAAATTACTTTTTTTACAATCATTTTATTACTTTTAACTTCATTATTTTCTATTGAAATTACCGAATATAAAGAAGAGAATGGAATTGAGGTAAATTCTCATAATAGAATTACAGGTCAACGAACTTCACGAGATATCCCTGAAGATGGCTTACTATTGATACCGGATTGGAGTGCTGATCGTGTTATGGCTTTCGATCCAATAACTGGAGCATTGTACGATGCTGATTTTATTCCAAGTGATGAAACCAACCTCTCTTCTCCAAAGGAAGCTGCATTGCATCCAAATGGAAATAGCATCTTAGTTTCTGATCAGATAGAAGATGGTTTGATTCAATATGATCTGGACGGAAATTATATGAGCTATTTTGCACCTGCAGGTGGACCAAATAATGCTATCCTGGATAATGTTCGAGGTTGGGGTTTGAAAGCTGATGGTAACATTTTGGTTACTACTGCTTCGGGATCTAATTCTGATGCAATTGCTGAGTTTGACACTGCAGGAAATTATATTGGGAACTTCATTGCACCAAATTCATCATTAATGGATGGTCCTTTCTGTATTCTATACAGAGAAGCACAAGATGACTATCTTATTACTGCGAGTTCTAGTGATGCTGTTCATCAATACGACAACACTGGTTCTTACATTGGGGATCTTGTTACAGGGATAAATTTCCCTCAGCAGATAGCATTAGCAGCAAATGGTAATTTGTTAGTTGCTGGATTTAGTACTCCTAGTGGTTGCTACGAGTATACAAGTGACGGAGCTTTTGTTGGCTTATATGATGTAGTAACTGGTTTGCGTGGTGTTTACGAACTTCCTAATGGGAATATTCTTGTTACTGATGCAAACGGTGTTTATGAAATAAGTAGAAATAATACACTAGTTAATACAATTCTTACTGGAGCCAGTGCTCAATTCATCCACTTTGTAGAAGGTGGCGGTGGTGTTTTTGATCCTCCAACAAACGTAGCTGTAGATCCTCAAACTGGAACAGTTTCATGGTTCCCACCAGTTGTAGCAGTAATTGATGATAACTTTGATAGTTATACAGTTGGTGATTACATTGCAGAAGTTGGTGATGATTGGACAACTTGGTCTGGTACACCTGGTGGAGCAGAAGATGCTCTCGTAACAGATGTACAATCAAATAGTCCTGATAATTCAATTCTTGTTGAATTAAATAATGACCTTATACTAATTATGGAAGATTATCAAGTAGGAAAAGTTGTTGTAGACCTTAAGATGTATGTTCCAACAGGTTATGCTGGTTATTATAACTTACAGCAAACAACTATTCCTGGTGAATTTTGGGGATTCCAGATTTACTTCCACACTGATGGAACAGTTTCAGCTGATTGTGGAGAAGAAGGAAATCTTACATTCGATTATGATCATGATGCATGGATGGACTGTAGTGTTGTTGTAGATATGGACAACGACCTTGCTTCTTACTATCATGATGGGCAGTGGATGATTGATTGGCAATGGTCACTTGGAACATTTGGTAATGTTCAAGTTAACCAATTAGGTGGAGTGAACATCTTTGGTGGTGCACATTCAACTATGCCAACAGATATTCCAATGTTCTATATAGATGATGTTGTAGTAAGTGAAGTATCAGACGAAGTAACTGGATTCAATGTATTTCTTGATGGTATACTTGATGCCACTGTTGGTGAAGATGTAACTGAATATACTTATCAAGAGCTTGTTGGAAACCAAGCATATATGGCAGGTGTTTCTGCAGTATATGGTGGTGATGAGTCAGATGTTATTGATGTACCATTCTATTATTATCCAGTAACATCATTCGATCCTCCAATATATCCTGTTGCTATTGTAGAAGATTACAACGATGTACTTATTACTTGGGAACTTCCAGGTGGAGGGGAAAGGATTCAGCACCATACAGGATACGATGCTAATGGAATCGGAACTGGAGCAGCAGCAGACTTTATTTGTGCAGCTCGTTTCACAGCTGATGAATTAGCAGCTTATTATGGTAGTTTTGAACTTACAGGCGTTAATGTACTTCTTCATTCACTTGATTTCAGTTATGTAGCAATTCAAGTATATGAAGGTGGAAGTTACGGCGATCCTGGAACACTTGTTTATGATGAAGAGATAACAGGTTCAGTATTAATGGGTGAATTCACAAACCATCTATTAAGTACACCTGTACCACTTGTATCAGGAAATGAGTATTGGATAGGTTATGATATTCAAGCAACTAGTGATCATCCTGCAGCAGTTGATGCAGGTCCAATGGTACCAGACAAAGGCGCTTGGATGTATTTCAGTGCAGCATGGCAAACACTTCCAGAATTGGGAGCAACACTTGACTTCAACTGGATCATTAATGGTGTAGTATCAGAGAGTGATGCTGTAGCTTCTAATGGTAACAATCGTAGTGAAGTAATTGGAAGAGCACATACACTTAGAAGTTCTTCACAATTGGAAGCTGAAGTAGCTTATGACAGCAGAAGAGAAGCAACTAATCCTGCAACTAGCAATTCACGTTCACTCGCTGGTTATACTGTATACAGAGATGGTACTGAAATCGCTGACATTGCTGACCCGGCAATTCTTTCATACACCGATGAATGCTTAGATGCTGGTACATATGAATATACATTAGAAGCATACTACACAGCACCAGATGGAATCTCAGTTCTAACAGATCCTGTAAGTGCTACAGTATTACTTGATCCTCCAATTAACGTTCAAGCAGTATTACAAGGACCAGCTCCAATCGTAACAGTAACATGGGCAGCTCCAACTGCAACTAGAGATATAGATAGTTATAATGTTTACCGTGATGGTGAATTGCATGAAGAAGGAATTACAGGCCTTATGTTCCTTGATACTAATCTTTCTCCAGGATATTATATTTATAATGTCACTGCTTTATATTGTGGTGACTGGGAATCAGAATTTTCTGCTGATGCTGAATTTTATTGGCCGTCTGCAACTGATCCTAATTTGATACCTTCGGTTACAGCTCTAACAGGTAATTATCCTAACCCATTCAATCCAACAACAACTATCAGCTTCTCACTTGCAGAAGCTAGTCATGTTTCAATTAATGTATATAATATGAGAGGTCAGTTAGTTAAGACTCTTGTAAATACAGAACTTGAAAATGATTATCATGAGATCGTATGGAATGGTAGAGATAACAGTGGTAAAAATACAGCTAGTGGTATATACTTCTACAAAATGAAAGCAGGTTCGTTTACATCAATTAAGAAAATGGTGTTAATGAAATAGCTGTTAGAAATAACAATTAGCAATTAGCCCCGGTTCACCGGGGCTTTTTTATTATATAATTTATGATATTCGGACGATTAAGCGTAATTTGGAATATATGGGTCAATTTTCCGAATTGACCGAAGAGACAGAGGGCATCCTATATAATATTTGACACTAATTCAATAATGAAAAGATTTTGCCTATGGAACAAATAATGCAAAAGATTTTTAGGAAATACTAAAAAAAAGGAGATTAAAATGAAAAAGTTTTTACTAGTTTTATTAACAGTGCTCATTGCTTCAATGCTATTAGCACGTCCAGCAGCAAACAGAGCAACTCTGAATGATGTAAGAGAGAGCAGAGAATTTGATTGGGCAGATCAAAATTCTGGATTTCCAAATGCATCAACAGGTATCAATTTCATGCATGCAATTGATGCTAATGTAGTATGGGGTGCAGGTTATGATGGTAGTGGATCGACAGCACCAATGCAAATGGTTACTCATACTACAAATGGTGGAGCGAATTGGACAGCAACTCAGATTAATACTGCTCCTGCAGGTGGTGATGCTGCAATGGTATGCGCAATTGATGGTGACAAAGCTTGGGTTCCAATTCATACTGGAAATCCTCAAGGTATTTATTATACTGATGATGGTGGATCTTCATGGACTCGTCAGGAATCTGCAGATTATAACCTTACCGGTTCATTCCCAAATGTTGTACATTTCTTTAATGAAAATGATGGTTTTGCACAAGGTGACCCTGTTGGTGGTTATTATGAGTTATATACAACTACCGATGGTGGTGCAAACTGGACGAGAGTTCCAGAAGCTGACATTCCTGTTCCATTAACTGGAGAATGGGGAATCGTTGGATATTATGATGCAGTTGGTGATAATATCTGGTGGGGAACTCAAAAAGGTCGTGTTTTCTATTCAAATGATAAAGGATATACATGGGAAGTTTCTGTAACTACATTAGGTGGAGATACTTACACAGATGTTACTTTTAAAGATGATATGAATGGTTTAGCTCAGGATAAAAATGCTGGATCAACCGGAACAATTTGTGAAACAACTGATGGTGGTGTTTCATGGCAAGCTGTTGCACATACTGGAACATGTTTTACGAATGATCTCGATTACGTTCCAGGAACAGCAAACTCTTATGTTTCTACTGGTGCTGCAACAGGTATCTCTGGTGCATCATTTAGCCATGATGGTGGTCATAACTGGATCGAGTTTGATGAAACAAACGGAATCCAATTCCTTGCAACTTCTTGGATAGATGACGAAACAGGTTGGGCAGGATGCTTTAATGATCAGACAAATCCTGGTTTATTAGGTATTTATGTATATACAGGTGTTCTTACTCCTCAGCCAATGGGAACAGTTGAAGGTGTTGTGACAGATCTTGATACTGGCAATGTCCTTGCAAATGCAGATATAACACTTGGAACAAGTACAACTACAACAAATGGTAATGGTGAATATGAAATGTTGGTTGATGTAGGTACTTTTGATTTTAGTTGTGAATTATTGGGTTTTGATTCTTATACAGAAGAAGATATTTTAATTGAAGATGGCTTAACAGTTACAATCGATGTTGCACTTCAAAACCAGTATGTACCTCCAACAGATCTTGATTGCAGTGTAACAGGAAGTAATGTGCTTATTACATGGTCAGCTCCAGAAACTGAAGCAAATGTTACTAATTACAACATCTATCGTAATGGCGATATACTCTATACTGTAAATGGATCTACAACACTTAAAGTTGATATTGATGTTCCATCAGGATCTTATACATACAACGTTAGCGCGATCTATTATGATGTTTATGAATCTGAGTTAACAGATGATTTTGTTGTTGAAGTTGTTGATGCAGGTGATGTTTTACCAGCAAATGGTGCTATCCTGCATGGGAACGTTCCTAATCCTTTTAATCCTACAACAGCTATAAGTTTCACAATTGATAGCCCAGGCTATGTAGAACTTAGTATTTACAACGTTAAAGGTGAAAAAGTTCGTACTCTGGTTAACGAAAGTTTAAATGCAGATACACATAGTGTTATTTGGAATGGATTGGATGATAGTGGAAGAAATACTGCAAGTGGTGTTTACTTCTACAAAATGAAAGCAGGTTCTTTTACATCAACTAAGAAAATGGTATTGATGAAATAATTCTGAAATAAATAACAAAAAGCCCTCCATTTTCGGAGGGCTTTTTATTTTTTCCCTATTTCAAAAGAATCATTTTTTTGGTAGTTGTAGAATTATTAGATTTCATTCTATACAGATATATCCCACTAGATACTAGTTTATTCAACTTGTCTGATCCATCCCAAATTACTGAGTGATCACCTGCTTCTTTTGTCTCATTTACTAATGCTTTAACAAGTTGTCCTTTTAAATTGTATACTTCTATAGTAACGTTTCCTCTATCTTTAATAGAATAAGAAATATTAGTGATAGGATTAAATGGGTTTGGATAATTATTCATCAATTTTGTAGTTGCCACAAGGTTATTTCCAGCATTTGTTCCATTATAAAAGAAAATTACTTCTACAATTGCAGATTCCCATCCTCCGTCATAAACAGAAGTTATCCCAATAGTATATTCAACACCATTGATCAGATTTTCTAATTGGAAGGATAATAACTCACAATATTCAACAAAAGCTCCATCCATGTAAAAATTATAACCCTCAACTTCAGCTCCGGGATATAGCATAGGAGGATCCCAGGTAACAAGACCTGTAATGTCATTTACAGCAAGATTTTGTGGTGGATTGTAAACAGGTATCCAATCTAGTATGAAATCTATTCCCGTTGTAGCATTACCTTCAGTAACAACAACATCAATTATAGTTTGAGGAGTATAATATTCTAAACTAGCAGTTACTTCGTATGTTCCAGAAGAAATAGAAATAATATAATCACCATCAGCATTAGGATTGACAGAAACAGATCCAGCAGTAACTAAAACATCTTCCACAGAACCAATTCCTCCATCAATAACTACAGATCCTTCTATTGTACCGTTAGCTGTTGGTGAGCCAAGTGTTCCATCCAAGTTAATGTTTTGAGCATAAATGTCTCTTCCTCCATTTCTGTCATCTTCCCAAGTACAAATAATTTGATCATTTGCAAAATAACTTCCTTCAATGTGAACTTTTTCTGAAGCTACAGAACACATGGTTACAATATCATCAACCCAAACAAATTCACCATCTGCATCTAAACGAGTAGCTCTGATCAAAGAATCCATGTTTTCAACAGTTTCATCAAAACATACAATTACATCATTATTTGCCTGTCTAACCGCAAATGGATTTACTCCAGTATCAGAAATCTCAATAATTGGTTTCCCACTACTAGTCCACAATATGTTCCCACTTGCATCTAATTTTTGTCCGTAAAGTCCACGTTGATTCTGATTACCGTCGGTTTCCATCCAATATACATAAAGTTCTTCAGTACTGGAATTAAAAGCGATCTTAGGATAGTAATTCTCACGAGCAGCTTGAGTAGAAAGTTCAACTCCATCATCTGCAAATCCAACAGAACCATCACTATTTATATGCTGAACAAAGCTGCTAGCATCCATATTATTATCTCTATCATCATGCCATGCAATAAAACAACCATTTGCTCCATCAGATTCAATAGAAAATACTTGTGTCCAAGCTGAGATCCCGCCAGCATTAGAAACTATTGCATCACTTGCCCAAACTGCAACTCCATCGGTATCATACTTCTGTACAAAACAATGTCTGGTTGGAGCGTAAGCTGGCCCTGAGTCATGAAAAAATTTGAGCAAAATGTGATCATCTTCTACAGCGATCGGCTGAGGCCATGAGTAAGTATCAGCACAACTCATTGTAATTCCGCTTGGTCCCCAAAGTAAAGTACCGTCAGGTGCAATTTTCTGCATAATAATTACATCCTCGGCTTGCCAGGTAACAATAACATTACCTGTTGATGTTACACACGTTTTTGGAGAAGCATCAAAAGCTATGGAATTAGAAAGTTCAATCCCGTCTTCACCCCAAACAAAAGTTCCATCTGGTGCAATTCGATATGCATAGATATTGTTATTGCCAGCATTCCTAATATCCTGGAATGTAAGGATTGCATGATTATCATCATCAACGGTCATATCCCAATCTGTAAGCCAAGTCATGGCAGGATTATCACTAACAATAATTCCATCAGTTACCCAATATTCATTTCCAAGTGTATCTAATCTTTGAAGTCTAACATCGTAGTTGCTAGCATCATTAGAATACCAGGCAATGTAAGTATCACCAGCAGAAGTGGTTGCAACTTTAGGAATTGCTTGCTCTCCGTTTAAAGCGCAAATTGCATTGTTTAATGATGGATCATTGCTCCATTGTGCAATTAGATTTACAGCAAGTAGAATAATAATGATTGAAAATAAAATTATCTTTTTCATTTTTCTCTCCTTTAACAGATTAATTTCAGATCTTTCTGAAAATGATCTCCTTTTTATTTATTAAATATTCTTTAGTAGTTATAGATCTCTTCCAATAGATCTCAATAATGCTTGTCATAGCTTCTGCAAAGTCAATGTATTCAAATATCATAGTAGTACAACTTAATGAAATATCAGAATGTCAATTAATATTTTTGAAAAATAAGCATTACCAAAGATTTACAACGAACTATTTGACCAAATATGTTGAATTGTTCAATCTAGTATTCAAATAATTAAGGAGATATTAAAATTGGATAACACTAAATTATATAAACTATCAGCAGAAGAGCTTTTTCAAACGTTTAATTCATCAACCAAAGGATTAAATTCTTCCGAAGCAGTAAAAAGAACAGCTGAATACGGAAAAAATGAGTTAATCACTGGCAAGAAAGTTTCCCCGATTATAAAATTCTTAGCACAATTTAAAGATGTATTTATGATAGTTCTTCTGGTTGCAGCAGGATTATCTTTCTCTATAAAAAGCTATAGCGATGGCATAATTATGTTAATTATAGCTCTTATAAATGCTGTTATCGGCTTTATGCAGGAATATAAAGCAGAGAAAATCATGGAATCGCTAGAAAGACTTGTGCAGTCACCATCAAAAGTATTTAGAGATGGAGAAGTTACTGAAATTCATCAGGGAGAATTAGTTCCAGGTGATATTGTTAGCCTTGAGGAAGGAGATAAGGTTCCCGCAGACATCAGGATCATTGAAGCTTTTAATCTACGTACGAATGATGTTTCACTAACTGGAGAATCGATGCCGCAGGATAAGCATAGTAATGCAATTAATGAGGATTGTCAGTTAGCGGATAGAGATAATATGATCTATTTAGGAACGACTGTAGCTTCTGGTAATGCTAGAGGAATAGTAACAGCTACGGGTATGAAAACAGAAATGGGAAGGATCGCTGACCTTACTCAAGAGGAAGATAACTCTCGTTCACCACTTCAACAGGAACTTCAAAGTGTAGCAAATAGACTAACAATTTTTGCTGTAATTATAGCTGTGTTTTTATTTATTGGTAGTGCTCTTCAAGGACTGGGTGTTAATTTTGCATTTATATATGCTTTGGGTGTAGCTGTAGCTGTTGTACCTCAAGCGCTTCCTATGCAAATTACAGTAGCTTTAACCCAAGGTGTTAACCGTTTGTCAAAAGAGAATGCAGTTGTTAAAAAATTATCTTCAGTTGAAACTTTAGGTTCAACAAATGTGATCTGTACAGATAAAACAGGTACCTTAACAAAGAATGAGATGACCGTAAAAGAATTATGGTATTCAGGGAAATATTATAAAATAACAGGTTTAGGCTACAAACCCGAAGGATCAATTTTAGATAAGGATGATAAAGAGCTATCTCAGCAAAATATTGATGATATGGAGATATTGCTGGATGCTGCTACCATGGCTTCTAATGCAACTATTCATGCACCTGATGAGAATCATAGCAATTGGTATCCGGTTGGAGATCCAACAGAAGCTGCATTAATAACACTTTCTACAAAATTGGGAACACATTCCGCTACAGAAGATGAAGAAAACCCTGAACTTCATGAATTTAGTTTTGATTCTGTGCGAAAACGAATGAGTTCGATAAGGCAGTTTGATGATGGGAAATACCTAAAGATGAAGGGAGCTTCCGATAGCATACTATCAGTTAGTAAACACATTTGGAAAAACGGGAAAAAAGTAGCAATAACCGAGGAAGACAAGAAAGAGATCGAAACAATAAATGACGAATATTCAAAACAGGCGATGAGAGTTATTGCAATAGCCTTTAGAAAATTGGAAGCAGATGAGAAGGATTATGTACTGGAAGATATAGAAAAAGATGTTGTGTTCTTAGGTCTCATAGCCATGACTGATCCCCCAAAAGAAGGAGTAAAAGAAGCAATAGATAAAGCACATGAAGCTCATATTAGAACATATATTATGACTGGAGATCATGCAGTTACAGCACAAGCAATTGGTAAAGAGATAAATCTATCTGCTGTAGATGCTGACGTTCCAGTAATTACAGGTAAAGAATTTGTTGATCTAACTGATGATGAACTGAATAAGATCATGGATAAAAATGATTCGCTGATTTTCAGTAGAGTGTCACCAGAAGATAAATTACGCATTGTAAAACTACTTAAGAAACAGGATAAGATAGTAGCTGTTACAGGTGATGGAGTAAATGATGCACCAGCTCTTAAGAGTGCTCATATTGGCGTTGCAATGGGGCAGATGGGAACGGATGTCTCCAAACAGGCAGCAGAGTTAGTATTACTTGATGACAGCTTTCCAACATTGGTTAGTGCAATTAAGGAAGGCAGGATAATCTATAATAATCTTAAGAAAACTGTGTTAGCATCGCTTACAAGTAATGGTGCAGAATTAGCAGTTGTTCTGCTTGGTTTATTGGGTGTAATGCTATTTAAATGGCCAATTCCGATCTTGGCAATACAGATTTTGGCAATTGATCTATTTGCTGAAATATTACCACTAACGGCGCTAACCTTTGACCCTGGATCAAAAGAGCTGATGACATCTCCACCTCGTGGCCGTAAAGAACATATTGTAAATAAAAGATCATCTGCAGAGATAATCTTCTTAGGTTTCTTAATGGGTTTATTGGCATTCTTGAATTTTGGGTTTTTTATTAAACGAATGGGTATAGTTCTTACTGCAGATCATATATTATATGCAAGGGCTACAACGGTTTGTTATACAACAATTGCTTTCACGCAATTTGTAAATATCCTCTCCAGACGTTATGAATTGAAATCGATATTCTCTAGGAATTTCTTCAGTAATCCTAAAATGCTATATTCAATTCTCCTTTCAATATCAATTTGCCTTGTGGCAATATATTTACCAAGCATTAATGATTTTTTGGCTTTTGCTCCATTACAAATAAGTGATTGGATAACAATAATGGCAGCTTCAGCAATATTCTTATTAGCTCATGAGCTTTTAAAAGTATATAAGAAAGCAAGATATTTAAGGTAACAATAAATTAAATTTATCATGACATAAAAACTTGATAACAAATACTTGAAAAAAAATGGAGTATAAAAATGGATTTAAAAGAAATGTCAAAGGAACAACTGATAGGAATGTTGGATGATTTTGCCAAGAACTGGTTAGCC
>Ga0233437_1004278_pt1 | contig 17133 bp, 9 predicted proteins | sample SI_122_August201_FD_182714 | JGI IMG/M metagenome (GOLD analysis project Ga0233437, IMG submission 182714) | Seawater microbial communities from Saanich Inlet, British Columbia, Canada - SI_122_August2016_200_MG | ecosystem: Environmental > Aquatic > Marine > Inlet | place: Canada: British... | reverse complement strand
TCATAATTATATGTTTTATTATTAATTATGCAAATATGATATTCCTAAAAGAATTATGGAAATTAAAACCACCGAACGATAGTGAGGTTTAGTTCAACATTTTGTATAAGTAATGGCAGTAAAAGTGCTTGATATCAGGATTATTAGCCCACTTAAACTTCATCACAGTTTGAAAGGAAAATATCACGCAATCTGCCACTACTCATACAATTTATCGTTACAGGGCATTATGCCAGAATCGCAGAAATTAGTATCTTTGAAAAATGAAAACAAAAACAGAATTCATAAGTCAATTAATTCGGAAATCAATTAATTCAATTGATCCAAAGGCAGAAGTGATTCTTTATGGCTCAAGAGCCAGAGGAGACGAACGTACTGATTCCGATTCGGATATTTTGATTTTAACAGACTATTCTGTTAATCTGCAGACTGAAAGAAAGTTTAGAGGCAAACTTTATGACTTAGAATTGGAAATTGGAGAGCCATTTTCTGTTTTTGCATATTCAAAAAATGACTGGCAAACTAAACAACGAATTACACCATTTTATCAAAATGTAACACAAGAAGGAATTCAATTATGAATTTTGAGGAAAGAATAACTATTGATCCCGCTATTTGTCATGGTAAACCATGTATCAGAGGAATGAGATGGCCGGTGGAAGTTATTATTGATATGCTTGGATCAGGAATGACTATCGAACAAATACTTGAGGATCATAATGAACTCGAAAGGGAAGATGTTTTAGCAAGTTTAAATTTTGCGAAACTTTACTTGTCAGGCCATTCAATAAAAGAAGTTGCCTGATGAAATTTCTTTGTGACGTTAATATCTCTTAGAATGTTTTTATAAATTTGAAGAAAAAACCATTAGAATTTATTATGGATTTAAAACTCGCAGTATTAATTGACGGTGATAATATACCATCTGCTTATGTAAAAGAGATGATGGAAGAAATCGCTAAGTATGGCAATCCTACTATAAAAAGAATTTATGGAGACTGGACAAAGCCTAATCTCTCAAAGTGGAAGAATATTCTTCTTGAAAATGCCATAACACCAATTCAACAATATGGATATACAACAGGGAAGAATGCAACAGATTCAGCAATGATAATTGATGCAATGGATATTCTATATTCAGAACAAGTTAATGGTTTTTGCATAGTTTCCAGCGACAGTGATTTTACCCGTTTGGCCACAAGGCTACGAGAGGCCGGGATGAAAGTATTTGGAATTGGCGAGAAGAAAACACCAAATCCGTTTATCGTTGCTTGTGATAAATTCATTTATATTGAAATTCTTAAATACCAATCTGAGGAAAATGAATCGGAATCTACTGAAAGCAAACAATCTGTAAAACATAATATCGATAAAATTACTCCAAAGGTGGTTAAGCTGATTTCGTCAACTATATCCGACCTGGCTGATGATGATGGTTGGGCTTTTTTGGGAGATGTTGGAAGTCTTCTACTGAAAAAGCAACCGAATTTTGATTCCAGAAACTTCGGCTTTCAAAAGTTAACTCCTTTGATTCATTCGATTAAAAAATTTGAAATAGAACAACGTGAAAGTCCAAAGGGACGATTTAAGTTAATTTATGTAAAAATTAAGGAAAAACGCAAAACGATTACTAAAAAATCATAGCTGCCCATAATAACAGCAACGCTTTTTAGGCGGAACCTTGTACGCAACAAATAATATTAACTAAATGAAACCATTCACTTTTCCATTTAAAATTTCCGGAGACTGGGTGTTAATATTGCTTTTTGCTACATCGAAATTACTCATCCATTTATTTACAAATACCGACTATGAATTACACAGGGATGCCTATTTATATTATGCTCAGAGCGAACATTTAGCATGGGGATATGTTGCCGTACCTCCATTTATTGCAATGGTTGGTAAGTTTGCCACGGCATTATTTGGTAATACAATATTTGGATTGAGATTTTTCCCTGCACTCATTGGGGCAATGAATCTAATTCTTATAGGATTAATGGTTAAAGAACTGAATGGAAAGAAAATTGCCATTTCTTTAGCAAGTTTGGCATTTATCTTATCACCATTATTTTTACATGTAAATACATTATATCAACCGGTTAGTTTTAATCAATTTTTTTGGTTGTTGTCAGCATATTTAATTCTAATAATGATCAAAAGAAATGAACCTAAAATCTGGATATGGATAGGTATAGTATTTGGTATTGCTTTTTTAAATAAATATTCAATTGTATTTTTCATTTTTGCGTTCGGAGTTTCATTGCTGATTTCGCAATATCGTAAGTTGTTTCTTACAAAATACTTTGTTTTTGCAATTGTACTTGGATTTATTATAATATTTCCAAACCTGCTATGGCAATACAATCATAACTGGCCGGTATTATATCACATGAAAGAATTGCAGGAAACGCAACTTGTACACATAGGAATTTCAGATTTTATTATTGACCAACTTCTGATGAATATGCAAGCTGTATTATTATGGATTTCTGCACTTTTAATTGTTTTATTTTATAAAAAGGAAAAACAATATCGCTTATTTGGATTTATCTATTTGATAATAATAATCACACTTATTTTTGGGCGCGGCAAATCCTATTATTCAATGGGTATATATCCTGTATTATTTGTATTTGGTTCGTATTTTATTGAGAAATATCTAAAAAAGTATTCAATTTATGTTTTCAGCATATTAGTGGTATTTATGTTTTTATCATTATTTAGTTCATTATCATTTGATGGAATTCCGTTTTACGGTTTTGAACAAGTAAAGCAAAAAGATTCTTTTACCTGGGAAGATGGTGTGAAACACGATATTCCACAAGATATGTCAGATATGACAGGTTGGACCGATGTAGCACATAAGGTTATGAATGTTTATTTAGATCTTAACGAAAAAGACAAAGCAAATTGTAATATCTTTTGCTATCATTATGGTCAGGCCGGTTCAATTTTATTTTTTGGTAAGAAAATCAATATCCCGGAACCAATTTCTTTTAACGGAAGTTTTGTTTTTTGGTCACCTGAGGAGATAACGAAAGATTATATTATTTGGGTTCATTCCAGTTTAGGCAACGATATTGATCCTGATGTTCTGTTACCTGAAAACTTTAAAGAAGTAGAACTAAAAGCAATAATCGAAAATGAATATTTTAGGGAAAACGGAACCAGAATTTACCTATGCAAGTACCCGAAAGAAGAATTTCTTGAATACTATAAAAGCAGAATTGGAGAATTGAAAGACAGATATTAAAAACACTATTGAAGCAATTTTGTGGGCTATGAGGAAGAAAATAACAGGCAGATTAACAGGATATATGACTCATTTGGATTACAAAAACGCGATAATAATTAATAGCGAAATCAGCTTCAAAGATTTGTTAAGCACTCAATTTCTTCATTAACCACGCCATATTTTGTCCCAGAATTTTCATTGTTCTTACACCCTCTTCATCATTATTTACATCGCCGGGCTGTAGTCCTATACCCAAATTCCAGTAAACCGATCCGGGGACTATCATCTGATTAATGAAAAAGAATTTATTGATTGCATCAAAAACATTTACACTTCCAGCCCGGCGAACAGCCACAACTGCAACCCCAACTTTTTTGGCAAAAAGATAATCATTTGCGATTCCTACTAATCCTGCACGATCAATTACGGATTTAATTTCCGGACTTACATTTGCAAAATATGTTGGAGAGCCGAGGATAATTGCATCGGCAATCACCATTTTTTCAATAATCTCATTCAATATATCGCTTTTGATCGTACATTTTTGGTCTTTATTTTTGAAACATTTATAACATGCGAGACAATTTTTAATGTTTTTTCCGGCAAGCTCAATAAGTTCTGTTTCCATTCCTTCTTTGTTTAATTCTTCAAATACCATGTTTATCAAATGGTTAGTGTTTCCTTTGTTTCTGGCGCTTCCGTTAATAGCAATAACTTTCATTTTTATTTCTCCTTTTGTTTTTTTAAGTTTTAGAAACATGTTAAATTACCGTAAAGCTAATCATTTTGAATTAATACCAAAAATGTTTAATTTTATTTTGGTAAAAAAATCCGACGAATTCTCATTGAAACCTGTAAAGTCATCATTCAAAAACAGCCGTCTTTATTCTCCCCTTTTTATTTTAACAAATCTATCCTGAATTTCCGGGGATGCTTTTTTTACTTTGCTAACAAGAATGATAGCTATGAATGCAAATATAAAAGCAGGAAATAATTCATATATATTAAAAATTCCTCCATCTATTTGTTCCCAAACAATTACAGTCACTGCTCCTGTGATCATTCCTGCTAATGCTCCAAAGGAAGATATGTTTTTATTATATAAAGAGAGGATAATCAATGGCCCAAATGCTGCACCAAAACCCGCCCAGGCATAGGCAACAAGTGACAGGACAGTAGAGTTTTGATCGGTAGAGATATAATATGCAATAAGAGCTATTGCAATCACAGTTGCTCTGCCAATCCACACAAGCTCTTTATCTGAAGCATTCTTTTTGATCACTTTTTCATAAATATCTCGTGTTAAACACGCTGATGAAACAAGAAGTTGTGAATCAATAGTGCTCATAATTGCAGCAAGAATAGCAGCAAGGATAAAACCTGCAATCCAGGGATTGAAAAGAAGTTCGGATAATACTATGAAAATCTTTTCACTATCCTGTAAATCTATTCCATGGGCTGAAACATAAGCTATGCCAAAAAATCCAACCGCCAAAGATCCGCATATTGATAAGATCATCCAGGTCATTCCAATTACTTTTGCTTTGCCGACATTTTCAGGTTTATTAATTGACATGAATCTAACCAAAATATGTGGTTGTCCAAAATACCCAAGCCCCCAGGCCATAAGGGAAATAATTCCTATTGCTGTTGAGCCTTGCAACATATCCACATAACCAATATCAATGTTTTTAACAGCCTCAAAGCTGGCAGACAATCCACCAATATCACTAATAACAACAATTGGTACAATTAAAAGTGCAAGCATCATTAAAACACCCTGAAAAAAATCCGTCCATGAAACGGCATTATAACCGCCCAGGAAAGTGTAAGAAACAATAACAATCGTTCCCGTTATAAGGGCATATTTATAATCCAGATCAAAAGTTGCTTCAAACAATTTTGCTCCACCAACAAGCCCCGAGGATGCATACAAAGTGTAAAATATAAGTATTATTAAAGCTGATACAATCCGTAAGTTAGGATCATTAAACCGGTTTGCCAGATAGCCTGGGATTGTAATCGAATTATCCAGCTTTTCAGTGAATATTCTCAGAGGACGTGCAATATATTGCCAATTTAAAAATGCACCGATAAGCAAACCGATGGCTATCCAGCTTCCACTAATTCCGGTTGTGTACATCAATCCGGGCAAACCCAATAAAAGCCATCCGCTCATATCGGAAGCACCAGCACTGAGAGCAGCAACAGTTGGGTTTAAACCTCTGCTTCCAAGTATATAATCAGATATGTTTTTTGTTTTTTGATAAAAATAGAATCCTATTGCTATCATTCCTAAAATATACAGTGTAAATGAAACTATAATCGGTATATTCATTATTTAATTCTTTTGTTAGTCAAAACTTTAGTCTTTATTCAGGTTACGTTTCCTGAAGTTTAAAATAAAGATTTACAAATTAAAGAAATAGTAAGGAATTAGAATAGGGTTTAATGAAAATTTCTTTAGAATAGCTTTTAGGGGAAATGAGTGAATAAGTTACTAAATAATATTTTTATGAGCTGGGAAATATTATTTCACTACTTTAACCAATATGTTACAGGATAATTACAAAAAAAGGCATATTTATAAATTTATTAAAAGACTGAACAATCCTAAAAGGATTGAACGTGAATAGCCCTGTACAAAGTGCAGGGTAATAAGACAGGGGTGAAACTCGAACCATGAAATGGTTCAACAAAAGAATTGTTTAAAAAATGAGTATATCAGTTAGTTTAAAAGAATTTGGAATTGGGTTTATTAATTTATTGAACTCCGTTGGAGTTCTTGATATGGTTCTTTTCTTTTCAACCACAGGTTCACCCCGTGGAATAGCAAAGCTATTATTCCACAGGGTAAACCTGCGGCTATTCACGTTTAACCACTTCGTGGTTTGATTAAAATAAAAAAAAGGGAGACCAACCACGATCCCCCCATTCCAATTATTATAAAAAACCAATTAATTAATTGTTACTTTTCCTGTTTTAACACCCCCAGAAGTTTCAACCCGGATAATATATAATCCGGATTGAAGAACTGAGGTTTCAATTGTAAGATTTGTATTACTAAAATTCTGGTCAAATAAAATTTGACCGGTGAAATTTATTATTCTAACATTTTTAATTGTATGATCGGAAACGATATTCAATACATCAGTAGCCGGATTTGGATAGAAATTAACATTTACTAAATTATTGTTTTCTAAACCAAAACCATTTTTAGAAATATTCAGGATACTAAATTCGCCATCATTTTCCGGGAATATGTTTTGTGAATAAGCATTGATATATTCCTTGTCAAAAGTATAATCGCTTGAAACAATAAGTTGCTTTTGCGAATCCCATACTTTTATTTTCATTTTATTTCCTTTGGTGTATCCTTGTCCGTTAGTAAGAACGCTGAACACAGGGATAGAATTTTCAAAAACATTATCGGAAACAATCACATTAGCTCCGATTAATTTTTCGCCATCATAAACTCCTATTTCATCACCAATATTTAATCCTGAAACATATAAAGTATAAACAGCTTCCGAAGGATTACCGCCTTCAAAATTGAAGTGTTGGGTTTCAATAATCACTTTATTAGATGTGGATTTACTGATAATTTCAGGATAAATTTGTGTGTCGGGGCTTAGCATTTTTACTAATAAACCTTCGCCGGGATTAATATCACCAATACTATTAACCCAAACCAGCCCGATTTTTCGTAGCATAAAACCACCTGAATTTCTTACAAAATCAAGGTTGGCGCCAATAATTGATGCAAATGCCAGTTCCGCATCCATTGGTTCGGTTGAAAGAAAACTTATTATTTGATAACCTGTTACAAGATCAATTGGTGTTTGAAGGTCAGTGATTGTTCCTTCAAGTTCAATATCATCAGGATTTAGCATTTTAAAAAGATAGCCTTCGGTTGTAATCCAGTCTCCAATTCCGTTGATCCAGTTCGGTCCGATTTTTCGCAGCATAAACCCACCTGAATTTCTTACAAAATCGAGGTTAGGAAGAATGTCGTCTAAAAGAAATTCCATATCGGGATCATCGAATTCAAGGTAAGATGAAACAAACTGATAACCCAAGTCTAATGAAATAAGTTGAGATTCTGCAGGTTCTTCTATAATTCCTAAATCCGAAATATTAATATCGTCAGCGTAAACAATATTATCACCCCAGAAAATAGTTTGCCAGGCAAAATAATACACACCGGCGGAATCAATAGTCACCGTATCTATGATCTCGGTATAGGTAAGAGCAGGGTCATTTTCCCAGTGAATAAATTCACCCAAAGAGTCTAATTCCGTACATAATCTTAAATCTAACTGAAAATCACCTTCAGAGTCTGTTTTATACCAGAAACTGATTTCGTAGGAATGACCTTCTTCAAGGTTAAAACATCTTGAAAACAACCAATCGTTAGCAAAAGTGCTTAGATAATCAAATTTATATGAGTAGTCGCCGGTGTGTGCATCTGTAGCATTTTCAAAAAGTTCCCATTCATTTTCAAACGGATTAAAATCAATAGGTACCCAGTTTTCTCTGTCGGTTTCAATATCTTCAAAACTCATGGTATAATCTGTTCCATCGAACCAATAATCGCATGTATCAACATAAATTGTTACTTCATCAATTGCCTCACAACCTTCAAAATCGGTAACCGTACAAATATAAGTAGTTGTTTCGGTAGGTGTGGCTTCGGGATTAAATATTGTCGGGTCATCAAGAAAATCAGCAGGTTCCCATAAATAAATATAAGGTTCGGTACCATCGCTTGCCAAAGCTTCGAGTGAAGCTGTTTCACCTGAATTTATGTATTGGTCTTCGCCACAATCAACTTCCAAAGCACAAGCAATTCCTAAATCCGAAATATTAATATCATCAATGTAAACAATATTATCACCCCAGAAAATAGTTTGCCAGGCAAAATAATACACACCGGCGGAATCAATAGTCACCGTATCAATGATCTCGGTATAGGCAAGAGCAGGGTCGTTTTCCCAGTGAATAAATTCACCCAAAGAGTCTAATTCCGTACATAATCTTAAATCTAACTGAAAATCACCTTCAGAGTCTGTTTTATACCAGAAACTGATTTCGTAGGAATGATCTTCTTCAAGATTAAAACATCTTGAGAACAACCAATCGTTAGCAAAAGTGCTTAGATAATCAAATTTATATGAGTAATCGCCGGTGTGTGCATCTGCAGTATTTTCAAAAAGTTCCCATTCATTTTCAAAAGGATTAAAATCAATTGCAGTCCAATTTTCTCTATCTGTTTCAACATCTTCAAAACTCATGGTATAATCAGAACCATCGAACCAATAATCGCATTCATCGACATAAATTGTAACTTCATCCATTGCCTCACAACCTTCAAAATCGGTAACCGTGCAGATATAAGTTGTTGTTTCATCTGGAGTAGATTCCGGATTAAAAATTGTCGGGTCATCAAGAAATTCGGCAGGTTCCCATAAATATGTGTAAGGTTCGGTACCATCGCTTGCCAGGGCTTCGAGAGAAGCAGTTTCTCCAGAGTTTATGAATTGATCTTCATTGCAATCAACATCCAAAGCACATTCAACAGTGCTTGTTTTTAAAATAAAACCCTGTTGGTTTTCAAAAAAACCTCCAAAACGACCGTTTCCGGCAAACTCAAATTGATTTGCAGTTTGGGTTGATGTGAAGATAAACCTGATTGCATCATCTCCAATATCTTCCATTAAAGCTTGGGCAATTTCCTGAGCTTCCGGTGATTTTCCGCCTGAATTATTTACAGGATGACTTTCGCCTGTTACACCACTGATTTCATCTTCTCCACCCATCCATAAATTATAAACAATGGTTTGAGTATAATCGGGCATATCACCGGTTATTAAATCTTCATTATTTAATTTGAATTGATAAGTTCCTCCTTTATAAATCCTGGTTTCAATATTATCTATTAACCACCAATCAACTCCCTCAATATCGTTACCAAGCGACATTAATCCGAAACTGATATTTATGTCCTGAATTGTTTTTCCATGTAATTCTAAAGCATCTTCAAGATTAGAGAAGCCAGAAGAAGGCCCATTACCGAAAAAACCGGCTGTAGATTGAGGGTCAATATCGTCGTAATTGCGTGATGCAAGATAATAATAAGCAATCTCTATTGAAGCAGGAGGAGAGGGAAGAAAATGTCCGACAGCAAGAGGTTCAGGGCCTGAGCCATCTGTATTCCATGCTGCACCTCCGGCATTATCTTCCTCAAGTCCTGAAAATGGAATAAAAGAAAACGTGGTATCAACATCAACTACGTTAATAATTCCCAATTTCGAATCGTCTATTTCACCATCTGATACAGTTAAGGTTACATAATAAATTCCAGGATTAATAAATAGGAACTCGGGATTTTGTAGTTGCGAATCAATTATACCATCGCCGTTGAAATCCCATTCCCAGGAATTAATAATTGTGTTTTGTGCAGAAGACAAATCGGTGAAATTCACAGCCAATGGAGCAGGCCCTATCATGGGATCAGCTTCGTAATCAGCTATTATTTCCACGGGGTCTTTTCCCTTGTCATTATCCTGAAACAAATTGGCAGATCCCATTATATTATTGTTATTCCTTTTATTTCCAATTATTAAATAACTACTATTTTCTAAAGTATTAGAATAACATCTTTTACTTTTAATATAAAAACAGGGATCTGCCTGATGAGTTTGCTGTGGCTCAAATTCATCATTTGTTAAGAGGTTTTCAATCGGGTTTCCGATGATTTCCGTTTTATTTTTTTCCGCAGCAATTGCGGTAATACTTATCAATAATATTATTATTAAAAAACTTGTTTTGATTTTTTTAATCCATACGAACTTGCTTCGCTTCGTTGTTTTCATGGCTTAATTTTTATTTTCATCAACTAATTCAGCAAGCAAAATAACAGTGGTTTTCAAGGCAAAGCAAGTCATAATTAGAATTCGGCGGCATTTCAAAGAAAAGTGGTGGGGTTCTTTTATTCTTTGTACTTTTAAAAAATTATTTACAATTCATTAAGATGAAAATTATGGTACCAAATAAAATAATAAAAATTGTTTTACCATGTTTTTACATTTTCTTTCTAATTGTTTTTAATTCAGATGATTGTCGTTCACAAACTAACAAAATAATTGATAGCCTCACTAATCTAATTACCTCAATTGATGAAAATTCTTTATCAATTGATAAAAAGAAATATATTTATTGTCAAATAGCAGCTATTTATAAAGATATTTCTCCCGAAAAAAGCATTGAATTATATAATAAGTCTCTTGAAATTGCAATAGAACAAGGTGATTTACAAAAACAAGCAGAGATTTTAAAAAATATAGGCAGTATTTATTTGCTGAAATTAATTGATTATAATAAAGCTCTCGAATTTTATAATAAATCATTAATTATTAGCAAAAAAACTAATGATAAGGATGCTATGGCAGCCTGTTATAACAATATCGGCGTTACTTATAACCGAATGGGACAATATGATAAGGCAATTGAAAATCAGCTTTTTCAATTAAAGATCAATGAAGAAAGCGGTAATAAAAAAGGTATTGCAATTTCAAATAGTAATATTGGGAATATTTATAATAGCCTGAATGAAAACGAAAAAGCACTTGAGTATTATCAAAATTCTTTAAAAATTTCTAACGAGATTAGCGATACTAATGCTATTGCAAATGCTTTAATAAATATCGGAGTAATTTATCAGGAAATTGACAGCAATGATATAGCCCTTGAATATCATTACAGGGCATTAAAATTGAAAAAAATTTTAAACGATAAAATAAATGTTGCAAATACACTAAGCAACATAGGTTTGATTTATTTGAATTTTGATCAGGTTGAACAAGCTTTTGATAATTTTTCACAGGCTTATGAAATTTACACGGAAATGAAATTCAACTATGGAATTTCATTGTCGTTGTTAAATATCGGTTCTGTTTATACCGAACAAAAAAGAATAAAGAAAGCAAAATCATCATTTTTCGAGGCTTTAGAAATCGCAAAAAAAATTGAAGCTAAACCACTTATCAAAAATATTTATTTTCATCTTTTTATTCTTTTTCAGGATAATAAGATTTATAAGGAAGCTTTGGATTACCGTATTCTGTATTCACAGGTACAAGACAGCCTTTATACAACTGAAATTCATAAACAAATTGCCGAATTACAAACGAAATACGAAACGGAAAAAAAGGAAAATGAAATAAATAATCTGACGAAAGAAAAAGAGATCAGGGGCTTGAAGATTAGTCAGCAAGAATCAAAGATAGTTCAACAACGAATTCAAACTTATTCGCTTATATTTTTACTTTTTTTATTAGGCGTTTCAGCTTATTTATTATTTGGTCGTTATAAATTGCGTCAAAAAAACTTTCAAAACGAACTTGAAAAGAATAATTTAAAAATAGAACAAAAGCTTTTGAGAACGCAAATGAATCCTCATTTTATTTTTAATTCTTTAAATTCTATTCAAAGTTTTATTTCAGAGAATGAGGCTTTTCTTGCTGAATCTTATTTATCAAAATTTGCACATCTGATGCGAAGTATTCTTGACAATTCCCGCATGGAATTTATTCCCATTGAAAATGATATTAGTACTTTACAATTGTATATGGAACTGGAAAAACTTCGTTTTCACAATAAATTTGATTTTAATATTAATGTTGACCCCAAAATTATTACCGATTTTACATTAGTTCCTCCGATGCTAATTCAGCCTTTTGTCGAAAATGCAATTTTACATGGAATTATGTATAAAGAAACCAAAGGTTTTATTGAGGTTATTTTCAAACTTATGGATAGTACAATTTGTTGCATTGTAAAGGATGATGGTGTTGGGCGGGAAATAGCAATGGAAAAAAAGAAAAAAAATTCATCGAAACGAAAATCTCATGGACTTCAGGTGACAAAAGAAAGACTTGAACTACTCAACGAAAAACGAAAAACAAATATTTCAATAAAAATAATTGATCTAAAAGATGAATCAGGAAAAGCTGCAGGTACGCAGGCTGAAGTAATTATCCCTTTTGAAGAATCCTGATTTCCTTTTTATCCTTAAATCCGCAAGCGGATTCCATTTGGACACTAATTAACACTAATTTTGTATCACTAAAAAAGGCAAACGATTTTCTGTATAATCCACTCATTACACTAATAAAAATCCTTGCGGATTTATGGTTTATCAAAAACCTCGTAAAACAAATAATGAACTAAAATTAAAATCTTAAATGTTTCGATAAAAACATTTATCTTTGAATGAATTTTTAGCGATATGATAAGATCTGTAATTATTGATGACGAAGAAAAGGGAAGAAATACATTAAGAAATTTTCTTAAAAAGTATTGCCATAATGTTTCCGTTGTTGCTGAGGGTGACTGCTTAAAATCCGGACTTGAAAAAATATCCATGTATAATCCCGACTTGGTTTTTCTTGATATTCAAATGCCTGATGGTACCGGTTTCAATCTTCTTGAACAAATAGAGGAAATTAATTTTAAGGTGATTTTTGTAACAGCTTATGATCAATATGCATTAAAGGCGTTTAAATTCAGTGCAATTGATTATTTATTAAAACCTATTAATCCTGAAAAATTAATTGACGCTGTTAAAAAAATATCTGATATTGAAGATATTAAATCTGTTAATAAAAAATTAGAAGTATTGATTGGAAACAATATGCGCTTCGAAAAAATTGCCTTGCCGTCGATTGAGGGTATTCATTTGGTAAAAATCAAAGATATTGTTAGATGTGAGTCTGAGAGCAATTATACAAATATTTTTCTTTCATCAGGAAAGAAAATTATGGTAACAAAAACTTTAAAAGAATACGATGAAATGCTTACTCCAATGCACTTCTACAGAGTTCATCAATCACATTTAATTAATCTTGCTTTCGTTGAAAAATACCATAAAGGCGAAGGCGGTTTTGTTATTATGGAAGATGGTTCGGAAATTGAAGTTGCACGAAGACGAAAAGAAGGATTTTTATCGGAATTGACAAAGTTTTGATTACAAAAAAAAGAGTATAAAAAAAGGGAGATTGAAAACAATCTCCCCTTTTCGTTATAGAAATAAAACAATTATTTAATTGTTACTTTTTCGGTTTTAATACCATTAACAGTTTCAATTTGGATAATATAAATTCCTGATTGATATACTGAAGTATTAATAGAAAGATTTGTTTCGTTTACTTCATTATCTAACATTGTTTGTCCCACAAAGTTCAATACTCTAACTCGTGTGATAGTGTTATTTGAAACAATATTTAATACGTCGGAAGCAGGATTTGGATAGATATCAACTTCAAGAGCTGCATTTTCCATCATACCAAGGCTTCCTTTGGTTACGTTTAAAACGCTGTATTTGCCATCTGTTTCAGGGAATACTGTCTCGTTGTAAGCTTGAACATATTCATTATCAAAAGTATAAGTTGCAGAAACCGTAGCCTGGTATTGAACATCCCATACTTTCAGAGTCATTTCATTATTGCTTTCATAACCCTGATCGTTAGTTAAAACACTAAATACGGGAACACTGTTTTCTAGAGTGTTTTCTGAAATTACTACACTTGCACCAACCATTTTGTCGCCATCATAAACAGCTACTTCATCGCCAATGTTCAGTCCCGAAACGTATAATGAATAAACAGCTTCGGCAGGATTTCCACCATCAAATGTGAAATGATCCATAACCTTAGGTATGTATGTGTTTTTAACACCGTCAACAGCACCATTATAAACTAATTGGTCATCAGCAAACATTTTAATAAGATAACCTTCGCCCGGATTAAGATCACCGAGACCATTCACCCAGTTTGGCCCGATTTTTCTTAACATTTCACCACTTGAATTTCTAATATAATCTAAATTATCGGATAAAATATTTTCGAATGCTTCAATAGCATCAATGGGAGCATCAGGTAAATAACTTACGAATTGATAGCCTGAAAACAGGTTGATAGGTGTTGTAGCACTAATAACTTCACCTTCAATATTTAGAACCTCAGGTCCAACCATTTTAAAGAGATAACCCTCGGTTGTTAACCAATCACCAATACCATTTACCCAGTTTGGCCCTATTTTTCTTAAAACTTCACCATTTGAATTTCTAACAAACTCAAGATTTTCGTTCAGGATTGGTTCTAAAACAACTAACATATCAGGATTTTCAACGGCAATTCTTGTTGATGAGAATTGATACCCTGTATTTAAAGTAATAGTTTGAATATCTGGTTCCACACCTCCAAATCCGAAGAAAATAAGATATTGTTCCATTAATTGATCTACAGTTGATGCGCCATCATCAAGGCCACCAAACTCAAATGATGTACCTATAGTTCTATAATTGCCTTCATCATAAGCTACACCACAACCATAACTTGGTGATTGGTTTTGATGAATTAATACTGCTGGGCTGATTGCATTAATACGATCAATCCAGCTATTTTCTCCCGAGTAATTATAATTTAAACCTTCCGTAAACGTACCTGCCTGCCCCTGAATGGTTCCAAGATCGCTTGAACCGTCAGCTTGTGGATTAATATTAAACATTGCATGAACAGCAGTGGAGTTATCATAATACCATGTATCACCGCCTTCCATATAAAGTTGTCCGCCATCATTGAGGTAAGCTGCTAATGCCGTGCCTTCGCCTGATGATAAAACGTGATTGCTACTATAAATTCCAAGACAAACAAAAATAGAAGTATAAAGATTTAAGTCGGCAGGCATTGATGACATGTATTCACAAGCCATACCTAAATTCTCAATGGAATTTACCATATCTGGCCCTGAACTGGTATTTGGATCAAAATCAAGAATAAGAACAGGAATTTGACCAACAACTACATTGAAACTTCCTGTGCCTGTAATGCCTAAGTCAGCAGCAATTTCAAAAATGAAATTTGCCATGTGGCCTGCAGGAGTACCGGCATCAGCTGTAACACTAAATGATTGTTCTGATGTTGCACCACCATTCATGTTACCATAGTTTTGAGAAGAAGTATTTATTGTAACATAAGGGTCATTGATTAATAATTCACCCATAACGTTAAATGCTTCCGAAGTTCCGGTGTTTTCAATTGTTACAAAAATATCAACAGTTTCACCCGGATCAATTTTACCATCACCCGAAACTACGAATTCTGCAAACTCTAAAACAGGAGCATGTCCTTGAATACTAAATCCGCTGTTCCATGAATCTGTTCCATCTGTTGCAACTACAGCGAAATTAACATTATGTCCATCAGGAATATCTGCAGCAACGTCAAATCCAAAACCATCAACGATATTTACAATTTCGTTAGCAGGAACAGTTCCGTAAAACTCAGTACCATCGGTAATTGTAATATATTGATCTTCTGTGCTAATAGTTACAGTAACATTGGTAGCATCTTCGTTTCCAACATTTTTTACAGCGAGTGAAAGTAAAATAGATTCGTTATAATCCATTTGTCCGTTTGCGTTGGCATCATTAATTTCATAAGAATGTTTTACAACATAGGCTCCATCAGGAGGAATAACCTGAACTTGAGTTTCGTAACGGTAGAAATTTTGTTTTGTAATAACAATGTCAACCATTGTTGGAGGAATTTGAGGTTCGATTGATATATCAACCGGCCCACCTGTTCCTTCTGCAACACCAATAATTACACCATCAACTGATAAACAAATTAATGATCCTTCATCTGCAGTTACTGTGAAGAAGTCAGGGCCACTTAATAAAACAGGCTCATGATTAACAGTTAAATCCTGAGGCATTTCAGTATAAACTGTTGAGAAAGCATCACCATGATGATGGAATAAATAATAAGTTACCTCTTTGTTGTTTGTGTTATATGGCCAACTTGATTGTTGTAAAAAGTATTTTCCGGCTGCATTACCGAAAGCAGGCAATATACCTCTTGCAGCAGGAGTACATCCGTAATCAGGCATAAATTCAGGCCACATATTATCATAGGCACCCCAAACATAAGTATCGTTCACAAATGAATAAGATACTTCAGTAGCAGCTGTAATACCAAGAGCACCACCTTGTGGGTGACGATGGAATTTTTCGGCAAAACATTCACCAGAAGTGTTGAATTCTCCAGTTAAACAATTAATAGAAAAAACATAAATTGGTATTCCAACATTATTCAAACCGTTGATATCACCGCTTTGATAATCAGGCTCACCCCATCCTGTGGTTGAACCATGATCACGATGTTGCATCATGAATGCGCCGCTGTTAATATCATTGTTAATTCTTGCAGCATTTCCGCCCCAATCAGTTAAATGGTTGGGTGTAGCCGGAATATATCCCAAACCGTTAGGCCCAAAATAATTTACAACAATGCTTGTGTTTTGGTTAGATGACCATGAACCTGTCGGAGAACCTGAATAAATTGCATTTTCTCTTTTCGGTTCTTTTCCAAGACCAAATTCCCAAAAACCGTTAATTGTTTCTGAACAAATCTGGAACCATCTTTCAGTTTGCCATCCCATAGCTGTTATCGGGTGGTCGTAATAATGATCAATAGTGGGTGGATTATTTTCATAATCAATAAATTTATTGACCATAGTTTCTAACTGACTTGCATTTTGAGCGGTAATTCTGGCAAAAACAATATCAGGCATGTGGTTTCCGGTTACATCAGCATAAAGATTATCAGATATACAATAACTGTTATAAGTAGGTGAAGTAACCCTATTATCAGCACTTGTTCCGTAATCGCCCAATAATAAAATTGCAGCAGGAGGATTTGTCCAGCCGTAAACTTCGTCGGTATAATCTTCAATTAAATTAGCATTGTTACCACCAATTTCGGCGAGAGTTACAACACTTGTTTTAATACCTTGTTTTGTTCTGAAGTCTTTGATAACATTAGCCCACTGAA
>Ga0233437_1004276_pt1 | contig 17135 bp, 21 predicted proteins | sample SI_122_August201_FD_182714 | JGI IMG/M metagenome (GOLD analysis project Ga0233437, IMG submission 182714) | Seawater microbial communities from Saanich Inlet, British Columbia, Canada - SI_122_August2016_200_MG | ecosystem: Environmental > Aquatic > Marine > Inlet | place: Canada: British... | reverse complement strand
TATTCTGCAAGACAAAGTTAGAATGTTTGAAAGTAACTTGTTAAAACAACAAAATGAAAAAAGATTATTAGAAAATGATGCAAATGATTTAAACATAGAAAAAGCACAAGTTCAAGCTAAGAAAGACACCTTGAAAGAAGAATTAAAAGAGTTTCCAAATATAGAATTTATACCTCTTACAATAGAAAGGTTAAAAGAAAAATTACAGAACTCAGAGAGTGCGTTAATGCGTATTGGAAGTGTTAATCAGAGGGCATTAGAAGTTTATGATGATGTTAAAATGGAATACGATAAGATAAAAGAAAAAACAGAACAATTAGAAAAAGAAAAAGAACAGATTTTAACAATTATTTCTCAAATTGATAGAAAGAAAAGAAAAGCATTTATTCACACTCTAAATGAAGTAAATGAATTATTTTCAAGAAACTTCGCTCAGCTTTCATCAAAAGGAGTGGTTACGTTAGAACCTCAAAATAAAAAAGATATCTTTGAAGCAGGTCTAGATATCATTGTAAAGGTTGGAGCAGGAAAGTACTTTGATGTAACTTCTTTAAGTGGAGGAGAACAGACATTGGTTGCTCTTTCATTACTTTTTGCAGTACAAAAATTCAGGCCTTATTGTTTTTATATTTTTGATGAAATCGATGCAGCATTAGATAGAAGAAATTCAGAGAAATTAGCATATTTGTTAAAGAAATATATGAAACAAGGACAATATCTTATCATCACTCATAATGACTCATTAATCTCTGAGTCATCAAATAATCTATATGGTGTAACAATGCAAGAAGGGATTTCTAAGATACTTTCTCTTGATGTCTAAACGTGCACTAATCCTTCTAAATTAGTCTCTGCACTTTGATCTACAGAATTTTTATATTTCTCTAACTGTTTATACGCAAAACAATTAATATGGTTCTCAGAGTCACAATATTCTTTCAATTTTTTTTGATAGTTTCTACAATTGATGGGCAAGTTACTAATTACATGGCATTCAGGTTTATATTTACATTCACTCATTTTTATTATTAAAATAATTTAGAATACTAATTCATAAAATTTATCCTTTAAAAACCTTACTTATCTAAAATTTTTTCTCATCTTTTTTTGTAATAAATATAAGCATATATCATCAACCTTTATATCATAATTCTTTGACCTCTTTTCATACTGACAATAAGGTTTGTTATTTCCATCAATATTAAAAAAATCAATTCCACACTCTTCTTTATTACAATGTCTAACTGTTTCAGGATTATAGGTTCTTGGGTTTGTTCCAAATGGCATTTTATTGTATTCTACTTATTACCAATGTAAATTTTATTCCTTAAATAGGATCTTTTAAAATTATCAATCAATTTAAGATGTTTATTTAAACATTTTTTTTCACTTCTAAACAGTTTGCCGAAATCACTTATTTCGTCCCCATGATCATCATAGACATATAGTTCATAACCCTCTTCTCTTGGAAGGCTAGCAATGCCTACCCTATCTGTTAGTGATGTTTTTGAAACACGGATTTTATTCTTAAATTGTAATGAAGTGTGAAAACTATAACAATTCTCATTGCCTCTAGTTTCTTCTTGAATAGATGTTTTTTCTTGAATATCTTCACTTTGATCCATTTTATTATATTCCCATCACACCCTTATTTTTTCTTTAATATTTTGCTCCTAAATCTTTTTCGAAAAGATTTAGAAAGAAGAAAAAAAACAAATTAAAAAAAAATAAAAAAATAAAAAATTAGTAGTAACTTGTTTCTCCGAATTCTTCAGTTTCGGCAGGTCTCTTTGTTAATAGCACAATAAGTACGATTAAAAGAACAACGAAAATAATAGCTAAAACGACTGTTAAAATTAAAACAGCATTGTTTGCAGCAGCATTATCTTCCACATTCACAGTAAAGTTAACTTGTTTTACTAATCCGTTTTCACTATTCACGTTAACTGTAACTAAATGTGTTCCTTCAGTAGCACTATCAGTTGCTCTAACTGTGATACTTGCAGTATTACTTGAATCTGCACTAATAGCAATTATAGGTGTAGAGATGTCCACGATTAATCCAGGTGAGTCTTCAGGTGTTATTGAATAAACAACCATTCTATCATTTGGATTTATTAAAACAACATCAAATGTTGCTTCTTCGCCAACAGCAATTGTCTTAGCAGTTGTAGTAGGTAAAATACCTGCTTCAGCACCACTAATTACAATATTTTTCTTTACACTTGTACTTGCATCATAGTTGTAAGCTTCTATTTCTATATTATATACTCCTGGAGCAGCGTTTCTAGGAATTGCTAAATAGATTCTTTTGTTAACTGTGTCTTCATTGTCACAGTCATCATCGTCATCATCATCACAATCATCTTCTGGAAATAAATCTCCAAAATATACTTTCCTATCAACACCTAATTCAGGAATTGAAGCTTTAACATAAGTATTCTCAAGCTCTTCATGACCATTGTTTTCTACAACAATATCAAGAGCAATTGAACTTCCCGCAACAACGTTTTGAGCAGCATCTACAGATAAGATATTAAGACTATACCCGTCTCTTTGCATAGTAATACCGTATTCTTTTTCAAGAGATTCTTCGTCTTCAGCACTAATTCTTACTATAAGGTTTAAATCTTCAGTAAGGTCATCTAAGTCAGTACTTGATGGAAGTGTTAAAGAAAATCTCTTAACATATGAGCTACCGTCAATTATGTGAAATCTTGAAGTTGATTCAGAAATTTCACTTTTATAACCTTCTATGTAGACTCTTACTTTTACATCTTCTGCATTTTCTAATGCTGTAAAGTAAACTTCTACAGGAATGGTTGTTGAAACTTCTCCAGCAGCAGTTAAGCCACTAGTGTCTCCAATTCTGATATCATTTACATAAATATCAGTAATGTCAACAAAAGATTCAACATCGGTTGTCGCAGCAACTAAATTCAAGGCTAGTACCATAGCAAATATTGCTATAAAAGAAACCAAAATTGTTTTGCTTTTCATGTTAAAAAGTTTTTAAAATTTAATTAATTTTAAGACCTAATTTTTGTTTATAAACTTATCTATATTGTAGTAACTACAAAATAGCTACACTATCTAAATGCTTAAAAAGGATACTTTGGTATACTTGTTATGAAAGGCATCACAACAATCAAGATACATAAAGAAACAAAAGAACGTTTATCGAGGCTGAAAGAGCATCAAAGAGAGACCTATGAAGAAGTAATAAGGAAGATACTTTACGTACTAAATAGGACTAGAAAGGACCCGGTTTCAAGTAATAGGTTATTATCAAAAATAGATAAAAACATAGTAAGAAGGGCTGGGTATACCAAAGAACTGAATAAAGATAAGAAAGATCAAGAAGTTAAAGTTAAGCCAGACTCAAACCCAAAGCAGAATCCTCAACAGGATAAGGGCTCTCATTAATAATTACTATCTTTTTATTTTTAGGAAGATTATCTAACAACTTTTTCCACTCTTTTTTCTCAGTTTTTTTATGATTTCTCTCACCTTTTTCACCATACTCAATACCTGAGAAATGGCAGTGCCAATGATCATATTTCCCAAATAATTCTTTAATTTTATCATAATCTACCTTTTTCTCTCTAGCTAAAATATGAGCAAAATCAATAACAAATTCACACCCAGTTTCATTAACAAGTTTAGCAATTTCTTCTAAACTACCAAAAACATTTACCTTTCCAGTTGTTTCAGCACCAATTTTTATTTTCCACCCTTTCTCCTTTATCTCTTTCATAATTTCAATTATAGCATTTTTGATGTTTTCATAACTTTCATCTTTATCAATTCCAGCATAAAAACCAGGGTGAAAAACAACCAAGTATACTCCTAATTTTTCACCTACCTCACAACATTTCAATATCCTTTTTTTACTTGCTTCAACTTTCTCTTTTTCTTTAGAATTAAGATTTATCCAATAATGTGCATGAATACTCAGTTTTACATCTAATTCCTCTGCAGCCTTCTTTATCTCCTTCATATCGCCCTCATTCTTGATATAAGGCCCATATGTGAAGGATATCTCACAAGCTTTAAGTCCAAGCTTGTTATATTCTTTTAAGTTATCTATGGCCGTTTTAACAGGCCCAAGGCCTCCTGGCCCGAATCTAATAAAAGGTTTATTTACCATATTAAGAATAATTAGTAAGCATTAATATATTTATGCACAAGCATTACATGTAATTCCACAAGTATTAGGAGAGCAAGTATTTCCACCTAAATCTGTTTGAGAAGAGGAACAGAATAGGTCGTTAGTATTAGTACAAATATTATTATTAAAAAATTCATTATATGATCCTCCTTGAAGATAAAGCCCATATAAATTAGAACTTAAGGTATTTCCCTGAAACGAATTATTACTACTTGATTGAACATAAATTCCCGCAACATTAGAATTAAAAATACTATCTATAATCTGATTATTGCCCCCTCCATAGAATCTAACTCCAACACCTAATCCCGGGCCATCATTAACATCAACATCACAATTTTTAATAGTAGTGTTAAATCCGGATGAATAAATTCCTGGAAGCGTAAAAGTAGAGCTACTAATAATATGATTATCACAATTAAGAGTAACATTATTTTCATAAATACTAAAACACCCACTTCCAGTATTTTTTACATCACTATCAATTAAACTTTTATTCAAAACATAATACTTGTTTGGTTGATTTAATACTTGACAAGAATCTATTTGAACAGCATCTTGAGGAAAAGGAGGTTCAATACAAGGCAAGCAAGTGCCATAATTAATACTATCACATTTATTATCTATTAATATGGTTGATTCTGAATTATTGATATCAAAAAGATCATTGAAACAAAAAATATTTTCTTGTAAAACATTTCCAGTTAGATTTTCAGCAAAAGCATACCCATTATAACCACTTCCCGAAACATTATTGTATTTAAATGTATTATCATCAGACCAAAAATCTAACCAAATTCCATCTCCTGCATTATCAACAATAGTATTATTCTGAATTAAATTATCTGTGGAAACTTTAAAACTCAAACCATCCCATTCATTTTCTTTAATTAGATTATTATATATAAAATTTTCATCAGAGTAATAAAATTGAATACCTCTCACACCATTTAAGGTTATATTGTTATTAGTAATTTTATTATATCCAGTACGCCAGCCTATATACATTCCACGAGAAGAACTATTCTTAATTATATTTTGATTTATAGTATTATTATATGAATATTGATTAAGTTCCATCCCATTCCCATTATTATCTTTTAATGTATTTTTTTCAATAGTGTTATTAGAAGAGTCTTGAAGATTAATACCCTCTCCATGTCCACTTGGAATTCCTGTAATTGTGTTATTATAAATTATAGAATTATTAACATATGACATTACAATTGGATACATTGTATGGTCAATGACATTATTTGCAATATAATGCCGCTCCCCTCTGATTAAATCTATTCCACGACAGCTATTTGAAGCAGGAGTGCAAAATAAATCACAATTAATAATCTTAGTACTATCATATCCTGGATTTCTAATAAGAAATGGCTGATAACGTTCATAAGAACTCTTTTTTATATAATTGTTTTGACAATCCAAAGTTACGTTATCGGCTGCAATATACATACAAGTTCTTGTTGAATTAGGAATAACAACTTCTTCTTCTGAAAGATTTTTTGTTAATCTATAAACACTATTTTCTTGATCTAAAACATCACAAGAATTAATATCTATTGCACTAATAAAAGCCAAACTAAACAAAACTAAAAAGATAATTCCAATCTGGAGTTTATTTTTATGGATTTTCATTTTATGGATTATCAATGATATACTGTGCACAGTCTGTTTGACTAGTTGTCCCATGAGTAAAGATTTTAAAAGTATGTCCCGCACTTAATGGAGGAACAAGAGTATCAAGGAAGAGAGTATCTGGAGGACTACTTGGATCTTCCAATTGTATTTCATTTTCATCATTATCTATTCCTGGAAATATATTAATTGAATGCGCTTTAATTTTATAACATATTTTTATAGTCTCATCATCAATCTGTAAATACCTATCTTGATAATCAGGTACTTCTCCAATAAAAACAAAAGCAATATTTCCAAAAAAAGGATCATTAAATATACTATCAACATTCCCAGATAAAGCTTCAATAGTGGTTGTAGGAGTCACAACCCTATCAAAAACAACATTTCTAAAACTTCCATCATAACTATCCTCAATATCTGAAGTTTTATTCCCATTTTTAGTGTTATACAAAAATGCAATAGAAACCTTTGTTATATCTTCAAAATTAGATATACTTGGATCAAAAGTAGTTTCATTCATTTCATAAATCATACTATCTAATGTATTCGGAATTGGACTTATTCGAAGTCCTCTATATTCAACCCCTGCATCATCTTCTAATATAAATAAAATTCCCAATATTTCCCCATCTCCTGGATTTCTCTTTACAGTAACTTTCATACTTTGATTATTATTAGAAATAAACCCTCCCTCAATCTTTAAATTAATCTTAAAAGGATCAAGGTTTATATCCCAGAACTTTTATTTATTACTTTTCCAAAAACAACCCATACAATAATAATTAATGCTAAAACTAATAATATAATTAAAACAACAGTGATTATCTGCGATTGGCCCTTAGTCTCTTTTTCCATTTTAAACTTGTTGGAACTCTTCTTTGATCTCGCCAACATTCTGTAATAAATAATTATGCATTCTTTGAATAATAATGTCTTGTAATTCTTCTTTTAATACTCCAGTACATTTAGAAATATCTTTTTCAGGGAATTGTGTTTCTCCTTTTTGAACAGTACAAATCATCTTTGTACCCTGCAATTTATCTGCTTCGATTGTTCCTTCCTTCATTTGTAATAATCTAATTTCAACTTCACAAGTATCTCCTTTCGATCCTCCTTTAATTTTATACAACCAAGATGCCTGAGCATCTTCTTTAACCCAAGAAACATCTCGGCAATTACTCATTGCATCAACAAATTCTTGACTAGAATCAACAGGTTTAGCATAAAAAAACAAAAACCAAGAAGAATAGGTAATAAGCGCAACAATTAATATAATTAGCGCAATTCCAACTCTCTTTTGTAAATGATTATATCCTTGACCGGCTAATAAATCATTGATACCTCTTTTTCTAAATCTCATTATAATCTACTATACGTTTCTGTATATTTAAATGTTTTCAGAATACGAAATAAAAAAAGAAAAAAGAGGGAAAATCCCTCATAAAAATTAGTTTTACAAACTAACTAGATTAATATTAGTATCAACTGCAACAAAGTTTGTAGCGATTAAATTATTACATCCAAGATTCTCACAGATATCTATAACTCTAGGAGTAGCAGTTCCATCAATTGCAATGATGTAAGCATTCTCACTAAGTTTAACAGAACCTAATCTTGCTAAAGGACCTTTCTTTATTCTTTCTAAATCTTTGTTAAAAACAACTGCACCTTTGCTTCCAATTAAATCATCAATTTCAGACTTAATTTTTTCTTTTTCTTTAGCAGTCATCTTCTTAATCTTTACAGGTGCCTTTTCTTTAGGTTCTTCTTTAGAATCTTCTGAATCTTTCTCACTATATCTTTTAACTCCCCTGGTTCTTTGAGTTGATGAATATTCAGTTGCTTTAACTTTTTTTCTTAAAGCTTGTAATATTTCTTTACCTGTTAATTCTTCAACTTCTTTTCCTTCAGGAGCCATTGTAATAAAGTCAATTTTAGCTTGTTCAGTAACATTTTTGATGATTAGATTTCCTCCACGGTCTCCATCAACAAATAATGTAACTTCTGGCTTTTCATTAGCTAATTCAACAACAGTTTTAGGTAAATTCATACCATTCATAGCTATAACATTTTTAACACCGTTTTTCAACATGTTAATAACATCTGCTCTTCCTTCAACGATTATGATTTCATCTCCAGAAACATCTCCACTAGGTAAATTTTCTGTACCATATGTTTGTAATTTAGAAACTCTTGTAGAAGTTTTAATCTCATCAGTCATTTCACCAATGTCGCTTTCTTTATCTCCTAAACCAGCCATTAATTTCTTAGCTCTTTCAAGAATATAGTCTCTTTTACTTCCTCTTGAGTCTTCAATTTCTTCAATTACAATCTTAGTCTCGCTAGGACCAACTCTTTCAATAGTTTCAAGAGCAGCAGCTAAAATAGTTGTTTCAGTTTTATCCATTGCACTAGGGACTTCAATTTCTCCAACAGTTTTACCATCTACAGCTTCAGAACTAACTTCAATTCTACCAATTTTACCTGTTTTTTGAAGTTCTCTCATTTCAAGATCTTCACCAAGTAAACCTTCGGTTTGACCAAAGATAGCACCAATCATATCTGGTTTCTCTATTACTCCTTCAGCTTCAAATTTAGCATGTATGATATACTTTATTGATACTGGACTTATTTTTGCCATATTATTTTTTTGTATTTCCTCCTTACACGTATTTATATTAATATATTAAACACTCTCTAGAAAAATTTTATCTGACTATTATTTGATTAGAATTTTCTAATCAACAATTCCTAATTGAATCTCAATTCTTTCCGAAATTAATTGAATATAAACGGAATATACGTGATCGTGATTTGTGATAATAATCGATAATATCCTTCTGATAGTATCTTTTAATTTACTAATACTTAATTTAAAAAAATATGATTTATAAATTTATGTATTTGATAAATTTAATCATATTTTTTAAAGGGTCTTAAAATTCAAACAACCCAACCCCCTCAATATCTCTTAACCACTTCTTGCAGATTATAAGTTCTTAATCTGAGATTCAGAAAGCCTCACAGATGAGTAGCTTAAATAATTAGAATATATAGATATAAAACTAAAAATTATGATATAAATTCGAAACAATCTAGGGTTTTTAAATTTAATTTAATTCCAGAATATAAATTTTTCCTATAAAAAACTTTATATACTAAATATCTAATATAAAATTAGGAAAAATGAGGATGAAAAAAATGGTTCAAGATGAGTTTCTCGAAGATATAGATAGTCTAGATTTAGACGATGGCGACGAGGAATAAATCAAAAATAACAAGTTTATTTTCTTTACATCCCAGAAGTTAGGAGATTCTGGGTTTTATTTTTTTAACACGATAATATTTTTAAACTATTAAAATTAATAAGAAATATGGAATCTAAACCCAAGCTTAATGAGATAGTTCAATTATCTAAGGAAGATTCAGAAAGTCTTGCACAAACACCTTTGAGAGTTGCAGCTCATGTATTTGTAGGATTAGCAGACTGGAGAAATGAAAGTTATTCTGGAAATAATGAACATGTTACAAGAGAACAAAGGTTACAAGCAGAAAAATCAAGAAAATTAGGAATTTATAATTAATTCTTCTTAATATACCATTGAATCTCTTTTTCATCAGGAGATCCATAAATAGTAAAAGCTTTTCTATCTAGCATTAAATGCTGTTCTTGTTTATCTGCTACAATCATATCTATATCACACGGAATACAACCCATTATTTCCTCAAGCGCAGGTTTTAATTCAGAAAAATTATATTGATGTTTCCCAAATTCATATTTCCCTTCTTTTTCAAGAGTCTCAACAATTTTATTAGCTAATTTACTACTATGACTATTAAAACGATTTAAAGCAGGATAATAAGATGCAATTGCTAAAGGGATCCATCCTTCTTCAAATCTAGAATTATGATAGGGGCATATTTCCCCATTAGAAACATGAGTAAGATGACCTCGTTCCCATTTTGATTTAAAATCTTCAAGTGGAATACCTAAATTTGAATTAGTCCATCTCATATTAAAGAAATTTAAATTAACTTTTTAAGTATTTATGAGGTCTTACACAACTATAAAAACCACTTCTTAAGAAATTCAGCCGCGATAACAACAATATAGGTTAACATGGTAAATGGTTAGAATTTATTATGTGTATAATTAAATTATAAATTATTTAGAATAAAAATTAAGAAATTTTACTTTTTTTCTGCTACTAATTTCTTTTCAATTAAATCAGTACAAACACCAGCTGCAACAGTTGATCCAGCATCTCTAATAGCGAATCTTGCCATATGAGGGTTTACTCCTGATTTTTCAATAACTAAATTACCCATTGGTTTGAACTTACAAATTGCAACATCCCCATTCTTAAGGAAATCTACTTTTCCTTCCATAGGTTGACCGCTTGCAGGATCAATTTTATGAACAATTTCAGTTAATTGACAAGGGACTTGTGCAGTGTGTACGTGGAATACCGGTGTGTATCCAACAGCAACAACAGTTGGGTGGTTAATAACAGCAATTTGTGCTGTAAACTCTTCAGCGATTGTAGCAGGTTGAGCAGCATCACAGATTACGTCTCCTCTTGCGATATCTTTCTTACCAACACCTTTAACATTAATTCCAACATTAAATCCAGATGGAGCTTCAGTTAATTGTTCATGGTGCATTTCAATAGTCTTCACTTCACCAGGAACACCAGTTCCAGATCTTCCAGGAAGAACAATAACTTTTTGCCCAAGTTTCATAACTCCTGTTTCAATTTTACCAACAGGAACAGTTCCAATACCAGTAATATCATAAACATCTTGAATAGCCATTCTCATAGGTAAATCTGTAGGTTTCTTAGGTTCTTCAAAAGCATCTAATTGTTCCCAAATAGTTGGACCTTTATACCAAGGAGTATTTTCAGATTTTTCTTTAATATTATCTCCTTTTAATCCTGAAACAGCTAAGAATGTTGTTTTTTCTGGATCGATTCCAACAACTTTTAATAATTCAGATACATCAGCTTTAGCTTTGTTAAAAGCTTCTTCTTTATAATCAACAGTATCCATCTTATTAATTAATACAGAAATTTGACCAACACCCATTGTTCTTAATAACCATAAGTGTTCTTTAGTTTGAGGTTGAACTCCTTCTTTAGCCGCAATAGTTAAGAAAGCTGCATCAGCTTGACTTGCACCAGTAATCATGTTCTTTACAAAGTCCTTGTGACCAGGAGCATCAATGATTGTGATTTGTCTTTTAGGTGTAATAAGTTTTTGATAAGCTAAATCGATAGTAACTCCTCTTTCTCTTTCTTCTTTAACTTTATCCATAATATATGCAAATTCAAAACCTACTTTTCCTTGTTTTTCAGCTTCATCTTTTAATTTCTTCATTTCATTTTCTGGAATAACTCCTGATTGAAACATAAGCTGACCTACACAAGTAGATTTACCGTGGTCTACATGACCTACGAATACTATATTCATTGTTGGTTTTTCTGGTGCCATTTTTCGTAATAATTGATAAGAAAAAGGGTTTATAAACCTTTTGCCTTTTAATCAGATATGATAAATAAAATACTTAGTGAGGTCAAAAAACACAAGAAATATAGCTCAATTTCCGACGAGGTTGTTCTAGATGAAATAAAAAAACACCTCAAATCAAACCCTAATATTACAAGCATAGACAAACAATTAATTAAAGATATTAGAAAAGAATTACATTTATCTTATGCAAGTTTTCAAACAAAAAAGAAATCACAAAGACAAAAGTATCTTATCCAAATTAGAGAAAAACTCGATGACGAACTAACAAAAAAACTTCTATTGATAACACTTTCAACCAAAGAAAGATTAAATGATTACAAGAAATTATACAAAGAAATTTTTAAAATAACCCAACCACCGAAGACGATTGTAGATTTAGCATGCGGATTAAATCCAGTTTCATATCCTTATATGGGTTTAGATAACAAATTAACATACCATGCCTATGATATCGATGAAGATGATATTAATTTTCTAAATGATTATTTTGATGTAATGAAAAAACATGGCTTAAAAGGTAAGGCAGAAATTCTTAATTTAAGAAATGAAACAAAAGTTTCCAAAATCCCTAAAAGTGATATAATTTTTCTTTTCAAAATTATAGATCTTTTAGATAAAAAAGATCATAAAACAAGTGAACAATTAATAAAAACTTTAATCAAAAAAACAGAGTTTATCGTCGCTAGTTTTGCAACAAGAACTTTAACAAGAAAGAAAATGAATTTCCCAAAAAGAAAATGGTTCGAATTAATGCTTGAAAGAAATAATTTAAAATTTAAAATTATTGAAAAAGATAACGAGATTTATTATGTGATAAAAACTGGTTAAAAAATAAAATACCTTTTAACCTTTATTTTTTAGCTTTCTTTTTTGCCTTCTTTTTCCCAGAAGAGGTCTTAGAATTCTTCTTAGAATCCTTTTGCATGTCAAGAATCATATCCCTTAATTCTTTTTGTTCCTCAGCAAGTCTGAGGAGTTGACCTTTAACAGAAATAATATCAAGTTTAACATCACGAAAAGATGCCTTAATTGTTTCTTCAATACTCATAGAAAGGGTAAACAAGGAGTATTTTTAAACAAATATGAGATAAAAACCCTATGTTCGAAAAGAGGTTTTGATTTTTCTTATATGATTTATTCATAGATCTCCCTTAATCATCTCTTGCTGTTCAGATGAGTAGCTTAAAATTTGATAAGATATAAGTCTCTATAGAATTATTCGTTGTTAATTTCACTCTCGACAAACAACTTCATCAATATCTTTACAAGACTCCTTCCCATCACAATTATATTGCATAGGATAACTTTCCATAACTAATAACTTTCCGTAACAAACACATTTTTGATAAAAATGTTCGCAGATTTCGCCTGTTGTTTCATTAATATCGAGGGTAAATGGTTTATATGATTGTTTTTTAATAAACCAATTTAATTCTGCAAGCAGAATTATAACTACAATTAATATCAATACAACAAATAATGTCCTCATCACAATCTTTTTATTAGTCACACTCATAAAATAAATAAGAAAGAGTTAGTTATAAAATTATTTATTTCCTTCCAAAAATTTTAAGCTTTTTGATATTTAACACTACCAGATTTAATTTTTCCAACCTCTTCATACATACCTATAACAAAATCTGCAGCTTTTTCAATAGGAACATAACTTGTAGAACTAACAGACGATCCAAGTATATCCAAATCATTTTCAAGAAACTCTATTTTCTCTAACTTTTGTTTTAATGTATTAACCATATTAATTTATAGAAATCTTAATTTAAAAGAATTGTTATATTAAAGGAGGATACATCTAAGGAACCTTGGTTCCTTGGATTACTCATTATCAGCTAAACCTTTTCTATCTCTAATTCTCTTTACAATGTCTGGTTGTAAGTTAGAAGGAACTTTTTCAAAAGTCTGATCAACCATACTAAATGTACCTCTTCCTTCAGTAGCACTTCTTAAATCCGAAGCCATACCAATCATCTCTGCAACAGGTAATTTAGTCTTAATCTCAACATGTCCAGCACCTTGCTCAATATCTGCAACTTGTCCTCTTTTACTTTGAATTAATTTTGTTAAGTCACCCATATTTGCTAAAGGTCCTTCAATTAACAATGTCTGGATAGGTTCAAATAAACAAGGACCTGCAGTAGCAATTGATTCTCTCATAGCGTCTCTAACTGCCGGATAAACCTGAGCAGGACCTCTATGGATCGCATCTTCATGTAATTTAATATCAACTAATGAACATTTCATTCTCATTGTAGGTTCTCTTGCTAGTGTTCCAGCATCAATAACTTGTTCAAACCCATCTAAAATCATCGAGATAACTTCATCCATATGAACTTCTCCTTTAACTTTATCTAAGAAAACACAATCTTTGTAAATATGTCTATATTGTCTTGCTTCATCATTTGAAACACCTAATGCTGTCAAATTATCCCAAACATCCTTGTCCTTTTTCTTAATTCTTCTTTCAGGTAATTCTCCCTTCTTAATTGCTTCATAAACTGCATCTTCTAAAGGTTCAATTTGAATAAAAAATAAATTGTGTTTATTTGGTGATTTTCCTTCTCCAACTGCTCCTGGTTTTCCAACAGCTTCTCTATAAACAACAATTGGTTCTGAAGTTTTAACATCAACACCTTTTTCAGTTTTAATTCTATTTTCAACGATTTCTAAATGTAATTCTCCCATACCTGACATTAAGTTCTCACCAGTCTCTTCATTAATTTCAATATGTAATGTTGGGTCTTCTTTTCCTACTTTCTTTAGTACTTCAATTAATTTTGGTAAATCTTGTGGTTTAGGAACACTAATAGATTTAGTAATAACTGGATCAAAAATATGTTTAATATTTTCAAATGATTCTTGAGGAGCCATAGTAATTGTTTCACCAGGTTCTGATGCAATACCAGTGATAGCTAAAACATTTCCAGCAGGCACAGCTTCTAATTGTTCTGGTTTGATTCCATTGTAAACTAAAACTTGTTGAATTCTTTGTTTATTTTTATCAGTATTCAAATAAACTTCCATTCCAGGTTTAATAGTTCCTGAGAATAATCTTCCTGCGTGAACTTCCTTTCCACTTCTTGGATCAATAACAGTATTAGTGATAACGAAAGCTAACTCTCCATCTTTATCACAAGACATTAAATTTTTTCCAAAATCAGTTTCAATATCCCCTTGCCAAATCTTAGGAATTCTATATTTTTGAGCATCAACTGGACTTGGTAAGTGTTTAATTACAGAATCTAATAAAACTTCATATAATGGTGCTTTATCCCAGAACCATTTTGTTCTTTCTTCTTCATCCATACTATAAGCATCAATAACGTCTTTGAAACTAATTCCTTTTTTCTGCATATAAGCAACAGATAACGCCCAATTATCTTTAGCACTTCCAAAAATAACACTTCCATCTGCAACATTAACTTTCCATTTTTGTTGAAATTCTTTTTCAGCAATTTGTTCAATTAATAAATTAAAATCATCAATAATTTTCATAAACTTTTCTTGCATAGCTTCAGGAGTTAACTTTAGTTCCTTAATCATTCTATCAGTTTTATTGATAAATAAAATAGGTTTAACTCTTTCTCTTAATGCTTGTTTCATAACAGTTTCAGTTTGTGGCATGATTCCTTCACTTGCACAAATTAAAACAATTGTTCCATCAATAGCTCTCATAGCTCTTGTAACATTTCCACTAAAATCCACGTGTCCTGGAGTATCAATAAGATTAATTAAATATTCTTTATCATCAAATTCGTGAGCCATAGAAACATTTGCAGCATCAACAGTCAATAATCTTTCTTGCTCATCTGAGTGTTGCCATGTTGCCATACCACCATCAAGATCTCCAGCAAGTTTCTCATTCATCATACCTGCAGCAGCTAATAGGTTATCAGTAAGAGCAGTTTTACCATGGTGAATATGCGCAGATGTAGCGATGTTTCTAATAGTATCTTGGCTTTTTGTTAGCCTATCAATTTTCTCTAGTGATGTTTCTTTTTTTGCCATGTTTTATTTTGTATTTTTTTATTTATAATCTTTAATATTTTTAAGTTTTGAAGAAGAGTAGATTATCTCTTGCTTCTGTTCTGCATATCTTAAATTTTTATAAGATATTGATATTTTTCATTTTATTTTAACGTGCTGAATTAGCCTGCTTTTCACTATCATTCTTTTTAGCTATAGTGTAACTATCAGGATCATTTTTATATGCCTTAATTATTTCATCTGCTAAAGCTTGTTCGATTTTTGTTTTTTTATTAAATGATTTATCATAACTTCCTTGAACCATCATCCTTAAGGTCATTGTAACCCTTCTTAATGGGCTAACATCAACTGCTTGGGGGTATCTTGCACCACCATATTCAATGATAGTAACTCCGTCTCTTGGAGCAGAATTTTCTAATGCAGTTACAAGAACTTGAACCGGGTTTTCCTTTGTTCTATCTTCAATAATCTTTAAAGAATCTAAAACAATTTTCATATTTTGAGAATATTTTCCAGTTTTATGCCCGGTAATAACTTTATGTTTTTTACCTCTGTGTCCTGCAACTCCAACAAGATTTGCAAATAATTCAAGCAAATTAACTTTTCCTTTTCCAAACTTTTCTCTAACTCTACCTTGACCTTTAACAATTAATTTAGGCTCTAAATTGATATATCTTTTCATACCTGGGTCTTGAACCTTTATTTCACTAACATCATATAGGTCAAAAAGTTTAAATCCAAGATCATCTACAGATTTTTCAGTATTTTCATTTTCCGAAACGTCATCCGTTTCTTCAAATTGTGTTTCAAATTGTTCTTCCATTTTATCTTCTTCCCTTCTCGATCTTACCACTCCACAATCTTGCTAATGGCTGATCATTTACTTTAATAACTTTCCATCTTACACCAGGAATATCTCCTTTTGATCTTCCTTGTTTCCCACCAATTCTTTCGATAATAACTTCATCGTGCTCATCAATAAACTTTTGAGCTAAATTTCCAGGAATAAATGCAGTAACAACTTTAGAATTTTTAACTAACTGAACTTTGCAACACTTTCTCATAGCAGAGTTTGGCTGCTTTGCTTCTTTTTGAACCTTTTCAGTAACGATTCCCTTAGCTTGATTTTTACCTCCAAGCGGGTCTGATTTTGCGAATAATCCTAGAGTTCTAACTTTGTATTTCCTACTCTTCCATTTGAACTTTCTTCTGTTCTTCAATAATTTTGTTGCATTTCTTAATCCCATTTGTTATTATGCTATATTTGTTTATCAATATCCTAATATTTTTTAAGCTTTATTATGAGTAGCTTAGCTTCTCATCTTAATAACTATAAATTTTATAAGATATTAGTTAGTTTACTATCAAAAAAGAGGTTTTTAAAGGTTTTTACTATCTTACCCTTAGTTTCCTAATTCCAAAATATTGTCCTAAAATACCTTCCATCTCATTTAACCTAACTTTATTTCTTCCAATTAAACTAGCCTTACTTTGAGTGTTCGCGCTTAGAACTGCTTCATTTTCTTTAATTTCAATAGCCTTAAATTTAACAGGACTAACAATAACAGATACAAAATTTTCAATATCCTCTTTTCCTTTTGGAATCGCTACAATTTTTATCTTTTTTCTTAAAATTTCAGATAATCTTTTTAAATTTTGGTTCTCAGGACCAATTGCTTTTGCAACAAAACTTCTAGGAACTGCAAAAACAATCATATTATTATATTCAAAACAATGATTTGTTCTAATCCTTGTTACTCTGTTAAATAAATTTGCATACCTT
>Ga0233437_1004275_pt1 | contig 17142 bp, 13 predicted proteins | sample SI_122_August201_FD_182714 | JGI IMG/M metagenome (GOLD analysis project Ga0233437, IMG submission 182714) | Seawater microbial communities from Saanich Inlet, British Columbia, Canada - SI_122_August2016_200_MG | ecosystem: Environmental > Aquatic > Marine > Inlet | place: Canada: British... | reverse complement strand
TTAAACCAGATGCAGCCGGGATTGAAAAAATATTCCATTCAGTCAATGTTCACTCTTCTTTAATTTTAGGGCATGCCAGAGGTGTGGCCATGCTCGCTGTTCGATCTCACAATACTGAACTTCGGGAATTTGCACCCACAGAAGTGAAATCAGCTGTCGTAGGCGTCGGAAGAGCTGGTAAAGATCAGGTGGCTGCCATGGTTCGAATTTTATTAAATCTGGATCGTAAAAAAAAAATGCGGGAGGATGAATCCGATGCGCTGGCAATCGCCATTTGTTTTGCCAACACCTTAAATTATCAAACCTTCGGAAAAATAAAATTGTAGCGTGGATCAAGCGCCAGCGGATCCACGCTGACAGTAAAACTGAAGTGACATGTACTTGTTACGTGTCACCTTATTTTACGGGATACTGAGAACAACGGTTGCTAAAATAATTTAATAAAGCACGATAGCATAATTTTTAATTCTACATTTTAAATTTTCAATTAATTACTATGATTGGATGGATTAAAGGTGAACTCCTTCACATCGAAGAGGATGAAATTATTATAAACAGTCAGGGTGTAGGTTATCTGGTGCTGGTCGGAGCCAATTTGCTGGCCAGGAAAAATCCTAGTATCGGTGATGAAATCGAGCTTGTCATCTATACCTCTGTGAAGGAAGATGAAATTCGATTAATTGGATTCGAAACCTTTTTGGCCCGTAAAGTGTTTACGATTTTATTGACTGTAAATGGGGTAGGACCTAAAGCGGCAGTGAAGATTACAGATGCTCTGACCCCGGAAGACATTGTGTTTGCTGTTAGTAATAGTGATCATAGTTCCTTTTTGCAAGTTTCTGGTATCGGCAAAAAAACGGCTCAAAAAATCGTTATTGATTTGCAGAGCAAAGTTGATAAATTGCATTTGCAATATTCCCTGAATCCTGCTTCAGGAACCAATACCAATTTAACTGAAAACTCAGTTACTTCTAATAACAATCTAATTCTAAACGATGCAAAATCTGCTTTAAAGAACCTTGGGTTTTATGATGCAGAGATAAAATCTGTGATTCATAAATATGCGAAACCAGATATTTCATTTGATGAATTGATTCGAAAATGCTTAAGTGAACTAAAAAAAGTATAATTAGTGTCTAAACAAAAAAAAGGTAATTTGGGGACATGTACAATTTGTAGAAAACACTTTAATAATTAAATGCCAAGTTGTTACGAGGATCGTGAGACTTCGTAGCGATACTCCTAATTACTCAATAATTGAATTTTCGTTCAGCACTAATTAATACTGATTGGTGATGGAAAGATGTTTTTATATTCAATCTAAATCATAAAGGGGAAAAAATGGGAAGTTTAAATAAAGTGTTATTGATCGGATTTTTGGGTAATGATCCAGAAAAAAGAGTGACCTCGGGTGGACATTCTGTTGTTTCTGTAAATCTCGCAACGACCGATAAGTGGAATGATCAACAGGGGAATAAACAAGAGCGTACAGAATGGCATCGGTTGGTGTTTTGGAACCAAAGGGCTGAGTTTGTTGAGCAGTATTGTAAAAAAGGGACGCAATTATACGTAGAAGGCTCATTGCAAACCAGAGAATGGTTGGATAAAGATGGGAACAAGCGATATTCCACCGAAATTCAGGTTAGAAATTCTCAAATTCTGGATCGTTTACAGCAGGGTGGGCAGGGACAGGGTCAAGGGAATAACCAACCGCAGCAAGCCCAGCAAAATCAAGCCCAGCAACCCGTTGAAACGCTTGCAAACCCACAGAGCAATCAATTTCAGACGCCACCGCCACAACCGGCTCAACAACAATATCAAACACCACCAGCAGCTCAACCTCAGCAGTCCTCTCAACCGGCCAATGTGCCCAATGATGATTTTATCGAAGATGATATCCCGTTTTAATGGATAATTGGAAATTATAACCAGGTGCATTTGAATTGAAAATTGCTATCGTTTTCGTAAACCTAATTTTTCATGATACATTTCAAATTGTTGATCTTCAGTGATGACTACTAGTTTTTCAGCTAGTGCCTGTGCAATAAGCAAACGATCAAAAGGATCATTATGGAAATTGGGTAGTTCCTGGACTTTCAGGGTATGCTCTAACTGAACTGGCAAGACCTCCATAAAGCTCACTTCGAGTCTCTTAGGTATATATTCTTTAGGGGGGAAAGGCAGTTTTAGTTTTCCAAGGTTATATTTGATGACGATTTCCCAGGCTGAAACCGTAGAAAACAAAATTTCATTATCACCGTTTTCAATGATTTCGAAATATTCTGGTTGGATTTTTTCAGGTGCCATGTGCCACCATAACCATATATGTGTATCAATGAGATAACGTTTCATGGGCTATTCGAAATATGACTGAATGTCATCGGGTAAGGCAGCATCAAAATCATCAACAATCCATCCCTGCTTCTTATCAATACCAGGCACACGCCTGACTGTTGATTGTTTAATGGGCACTAATTTGGCAATGGGTTTTCCAGATTTGGCAATGATCACTTCCTCACCGTTAGCGACTTTTTTTAGTAGGTGGGAGAGATGTGTTTTGGCTTCATGTGTGTTGACAGTCTGCATTTTCACCCTCCTTTTGGTTTGTTTTTATTATCTTAATTTAAACTAACTGCTTAGTCAAATATTCAATATCTTCAGTGTGTGCTTTGATTTGGTTTATGACTGCCGTCATTCCTGAAGGACAGCTTCTTCAATTCTGTTAGCTTTTAGAGATGCTTCATGGTTTTCCGTTCAGGACTATATTTTACCCAAAATATTTTGGTTTTGAATTGCTGCTTTAAGATCTTTATAATTTTGGACCGGTATTAAATGATGACCTGATTTTTCAAGATACCTGATAAAGGTCATCTGCCGCTTGGCATATCTGCATATTTCAGTATACAACTTTCCCTGCATCTCTTCATGAGAAAGCTTATCTGTTAGATAAAACAAAATCCATTTATACTCTAAACCAAAACGTTCCAATCTACTTTCTGACACCCCGGATGCTATTAAAGCCTGAACTTCATCGACCATGCCTTCAGCCAGTCTTTGATCCAGGCGGATCTTAATGCGATCACGGATGATCTGCCGATCCAAATGGGTATAAAAAACAGTATAATTGGAGGACTCATCTTGGGAAATTTGATTTTCTTTTGGTACCAGCCTTGCTTTTTCAATCGCTCTAACCATCCGCCGCTTACTGTCATTTTCCCAATGATGGTGATCCCAAATCCCCAGATCTTTTATTTTTTGATAAAGGAACGCTCGATCTTTTTTTTCAAGTTGGTTGGTAACTTCCAGATCGGTTTTGGGAATAGGGAATTGATAATTTTCAATGAGTGCTTTTATATAATGCCCGGTTCCACCACAAATAATTGGTAATTTTTGTCGTTGGCCAATCGTTTTGATACACCTTAAAGCTTTGGTCTGAAAATCTGAAACTGAAAACTCAGCGTCGGGTTCCAGAATATCAATTAAATGATAAGGAATCTCTCCGTATTCATGCAGATCTTTACCGGTACCAATGTCCATTCGACGAAATACCTGTCTGCTGTCTGCGGATATTATTTCACCTTTGTATTCCTGGGCGAGTTGGACAGCCAGAGTAGTTTTTCCGGTGGCAGTTGGACCCGTAATTATGATGGTTGGATTATCCAATAGTGACTTTTTAAAAATGTTTCACGTGAAACATTGGATTTAGATTAATAAATACACTGAAATCAGAAAAATTTATTGGTTTAAGTGGTTTCCTTTTTCTTTGTCCTTTTAACAATAATTTCAGACTTTAACTTGAAATATAGATCTTTTAAGGGTTTTACTTTCCGGATAGAGTTGTATTTCACCTCTTTCCAATATTTGTCAGCCGCTTCAGGATTGTCAGTTTTTAAATAGATATCCGCTATTTTAAGTAAAATAGCGAATTGATTGATTTTTTTTGTTTCCGGCAGGTAATAAATTCTTAACAAAGTTCGAATTGCCAAATTTGGATTATTTTGAGCTTGTTTAATTCTAGATTTGAAATAAAGAGATTTAACATAGGTCCCACTTTCACGATATTGATTATTATCGCCTAAAACCTTTTCGGCCTCATCCGGTTGTTTTAAAGCTAAATAACTTTCAGTTAGTAAAAATTGAGTATGCAATAATAATTCAGGTGTCAGGTTATTTTTAACTTTTTGATAGCTGGTCACTGAATTCTGGTGCTGTTTTGCATAATAATAAGATAGATATAAAACATATTCCAACTCTTGCTTTCGATAATCATTATTTGGATCAGAAAGCTCTTTTTCAAGTTTAACGACCGCTGGTTTGGCCTGTGTTTCGGTTTTACTACAATGCCCTAACAATATCATTCGATCCCGACGTTGAAATTCGTCTTCGGTATCTATGGCTTGAAAAGCAGTTGAGTAGCAACGATCGAAAGATTCTTTCTGAAACAAGAACAACAAACGTTTATTATGAGTTTTTGTTTTCTGGTAGTTGAAGTGGCTGGTGTAGAAATCCAATATGCTGTCTGCTAAAGTTGCTTTGCCATTTTGAAAATAATAGTCCGACAATAACATGGTGATGCTATACCGGACATCATCTGTTAGCGGTTCTTCTTTTAAGGTCAAATTGGTCTCTTTCAGAAATGAAGTGTAATCTTTATACAAATAAGTTCCCAAAACGATATTGTACAGCATTAGACTACGTTTATTAATATCATCGGTGAGTTGTAAGGCTTTATAATATTGGCTTTTGCTGTTTACATATTTTTGTAAACTAAAATAAGCATCTCCCATACTGGTATAATAAATCAGACGGTTATCCCGATCAGTGGCTGTTTTTAGCAGTGGCGGTATGGTAGAAATTACTTTTTCATACATGTTGTTTGCAAACCAAACTTCAAGTCTAAGCTTGGCCAAACGGTTATTTTTAAAATCTTGCTTCTCAATTTCAATTTTTGCAGTTTTGAAGGCTTGTAACCCTAATAAAGACTTAATTTTATAAGTAAACAGCTCATCATTTTGATCAAGTATTGGATATTGATTCATCAAATTGATAATAGCTTTAAACTGTTTTTCCTGATATTGGGTTTTAATGGCGTGTACGATTGCCGGTAGATAACGTTTCTCCTGCCAGACCTTTATAAAAAGATTGATGGCAGCCTGATTTTTACCCGTCGCTAATAAAGAACCGGCTTTCATAAATTTAAGTTCCCACATTAGTTTGGGGGCAAATTTTGTTAAATTGGCTTTCTCAAAATTCTTCAAATAGACTGTATATGCATTTTGCTGATAAACCAGATACAAAATGTGATAATAAAACCAGGGAGCTACTTTTTCCGGTATCAGTTTAGCTGCTCGGATCAGGGAAGTCTGTGCTTTTTTGAACTGCTTGTTTTTTAAATAGGCTAAACTTAAATTGTACTGTGCGATCCACTCATTCTTGCTTTCGATATCCACTGAAAGTGCTTTAACATACTGACTCTGGGACCCATCCAAAACATTTTGTTCGAAATAGTGATTTCCATTTAGTAATGCGACATTAAATCTCATGATAGGGAAATTATATTTTTCCAATGAAACCAGGTTGTGCAGCTTTTTGTATGTTTCGATATCCTTAAGATTAGATCGAATCTGATAGGCGGCATAGATATAAAAAATAGAGCTTTTAGGAATTCGATTCAATGATTGTTCAACTTTTTCCCATTGATTTAAGCGCATCAGGTTGACTAAAGCCAGATATTTTAATTCCTGTAAATACGGCCCTGAGTAGATATTGAAATGATCTTTGATAGTGGTTATTGAACCACTATAATTTCCTAAAATATACTGAATCCAGGCAATGTTCCTAGCACATTCTCTTTGAAATTGTAAAGTCGGATAGGTTGATTTAGCTAACTTAAATTGTTTGAGAGCAGCTTCATAGTCATTCAGGGTATAGTTAACGATACCACTAATTTGCTTAACTTTAAAAAATAGTTGGTGATGGGTAAAAGGCCTCTTTTCAATTTCCTTTATGAGATTTTTAGCATCTTTAAATTGCTTTAAACGGACATGTGATACCAGGGTTGCATATAAGAGACGGAAATCCCATTGCTCCACCGGGTGTTGAGTGATCCTTGATTTTATGAAATCCAACTGTTGCAGGTATTCTTTCTGTTGAATCAATAGTAATGAATTGAAATACAGGGCTTCCCTATTGATATCGGGATATTTGGACTGAAGTAGCTGCTTAAAATATTGTGCCGCATCTTTTCTGCGTTTTTCTGTATACGCAATTCTAGCCAGCCACAGTGTAGCTAAATCTTTATATTCTGCTTCATTAGGATTATCAATAATGACTTGAAATTCTGTTTTGGCCACCTCTTTATCCCCAGTATAGAACTCAATGATACCTGCGTCCAAATAGCCTTTATTTCCCAGAAATAGTTTTGCCAGTCCAGCTGAAAAAGAAGATAGCCCGGATATAGTAGTATTTCGACTAAAGCCGTCCGGTAATGGGTGATCATCGAGGACAAATTTAGGAAAAAAGGGGTCCCCAATCGTACCGGGTTTCTGTAAATCAAAGGTATGATCTGTATACCCGGGGATCTCGGATTGTTTTTTGTATTCTGATTTAATAACTACTTTATGGGGTTGTAGATTACCTGTGGCGGCAATACCGGGGGTTATAAAACTCCATAAATAAATAAAAACAAAAATGAAATAAAATGATATTTTCATAATAAACTTGAATTAAATGATGTTATGTTTTTGTAGGGGACGATAATGGCAACGCTGGAAATATCAAACAGATGTTTACATTTTTGTCTTGATGGTTTAGGCATGGCGATACTATTTGAATTTTAATCGAAATAGAAAACTATATTACTAATTGTAAAAAATATCAGTAATTATTTTGTCGTTGTTCAGAGTAAAAATAGTATGGGCACATCGGTTTGTAAAGCTTCATCAAATATTATATCTGAATGTATCCGGATTATTAGATTAAAACGGACAATTTTATTGATATTTAACACTATACTCAATGATTTTCTTTTTTTTTTTCGATTTTTCCACTAGAATAATATTATAGTTGGATAGCAAATATTGAGATTCAGATTTGGCAGTGGTTTTTAGCATAAATCCAGAGCTATCTGGTGGAAAATAGAAAATAGTGTAAAAAATTTAAGAGGATCACAATCGGTTGATAATCATTTTATGAAAATAACAGAAAAATTAAGCTACAATTCCCAAAGGCAATTATTGATAGCGGGAAATTGTGTTTTAGAAAATAAAGCCATTGCTTTTAAAACAGTAGAATTTTTAAAACCCTTGGCTGAGAAATTGGATGTTGATCTGGTTTTTAAAGCGAGTTATAAAAAAGATAATCGATCATCAGATCAATATTTTTCAGGATTACCGATACAGGAAGCTCTGAAAATATTCGAAGACTTAAAAAAAGAATTTGATGTCCCGGTGATCACGGATGTTCATTATCCCACCGAGCTGCAGGAAGGTGTCGGTGAGGTATTTGATATCCTTCAAATACCAGCTTACCTTGTGATGCAGACAGAGCTTGTTCAGACAGTTGCTAAAATTGGCAAACCGGTAAACTTAAAAAAAGCGCAGTTTTTGGCACCAGAGGGAATGGAAAACGTTATTAAAAAAGTAGAATCCACCGGCAATCAGTCTGTCATATTAACCGAAAGAGGTACTTGTTTTGGGTATCGTGATTTGGTTGTTGATCCCAGGTCTTTTACTGTTATGAAATCATTTGGGCATCCGGTCCTGTTTGATGCCGGTCATTCCATCCGTAAATATGGTATTCCCAGCTCTGATCCCAATGGTGGAACCAAACAGTTTTTACCGACATTGATGATGGCCAGTGCCGCTGCTGATTTAAACGGGTTATTTATTGAAGTCCATCCGGATCCTAAAAATGCTTTGTGCGATGCTGCCAGCCAGCTGAGTTTTGACGAGGCTGGTCGACTAATTACAAAATATTTTAAGATTGCTAAATTTGTGAGAGAGTTGAAGAATTCATGAAATCATTAGTTATTATTCCATCCAGATTGAGTTCTGAACGCTTGCCTAATAAACCATTGATGAAAATTAATGGGAAATCCATGATTGTTCATACTCTGGAAAAAGTATTGGCCAGTGGTCTAAAACCGGTTGTGGTTGCTACCGACTCCAAGGACATATTTGATGAAGTGGCTACCGTTGCTGAAGCCCAGGCAATTATGACTTCTTCAGGTCATACCTGTGGTACCGAAAGGGTGTTGGAAGCTTATGAAAATTTAAAACCGGAACTTGGTGATTTTGATTTAATTATCAACGTCCAGGGAGATGAACCCTTTATTAATCCCGAAATGCTTTCGGATCTGGTCTTAGAACTGGAAAAGAGACAGAATATATCCAGTTTTTGGACGACGATTTGTGAAATACCAGCGCACGAGATGGCAGATCAAAACGTGGCAAAAGTTGTCATTAACTTAAAAGGCAATGCTCTGGTATTTACCAGAGATCCTATTTCAAATGCCTATAAACACACATCGATTTATATATATACCCCTGATTTTTTAAGAAAATTTTGTAGTTTACCCCAGTCTCCACTGGAATCTGCCTACCGATTGGAACAAATGCGTGCGCTGGATCATAATTTAACATTAAATTGTATTTTATTACCCTATGATTCTGTATCCATAAATACAAAAGAAGATTTAGAAAAAGCAGGTATCACAGACTATCAGTATTATTACCCCCCTGAAAACTAAGCATAGTATTTCCATTTCAATCTCAAAAATACACAAGGGTGGTTGTTGGATAAAGATAACAACCATTTCAATTATAATCTTGAAATATGATTAATAATATCGGAATTATCGGTGGAACAGGCCAAATGGGTCAGATGTTTAACCGACATTTTAAAAAGATTGGTAAAACAGTTAGAATCAGTGATGAAAATACACAAAGTGATGAAAAAGATCTGGTGTTAAATAGTGAGTTGATCATTGTCAGTGTACCGATCGATTTAACAGCAGTAGTCGTAAAAAGAATAAAACCCTGGTTAAAAAAAGATCAATTGTTGTCTGACTTCACTTCGGTTAAGAACAAAGCCATACCAGCTATGATTGAAACCGATGCTGCCGTCGTTTCCTGTCATCCGGTATTTGGAGGAATGGAGAACATTTCAGGTCAAAATATTGTTTTACTTCCGGTTGCACCCGGGAAATTCCTTGCAAAGTATAAACGACTATATCAGCAATTGGATTTAAACGTGATTATCATGGATGACTGGAAAAAACATGATGAATCCATGAGTTTTATTCAAGGCCTGATGCACTTTCAACACATTGTATTTACCCAGACCTTAAAAGCCAAAAATGTTGATTTGGAAACGATATTATCCATGTGTAGTCCTGTTTATCAGGCTAATTTTGCTTTTGCCTGTCGAATTATACAAAGGGACCCTCATCTATATACCCATATTTTAATGGATAATCCTGAAAATGTTCAGGTGCTCAGTAAATTCATTGATGAAGCTTCTAAAAGCCTTAAATTGATTCAGAAAAAAGATGAGCAGGCTTTTCAGAATAATTTTCTGGGTTACCGGGAATATTTAGGTAAATATGGTGCTGATTTTAATGAACAGAGTGAATATCTGGTGAATAAACTTCGGGAATATAACCAGAATAAAGACCAGGAATGAGCAGGAATGAGCAGGGTGCTTTTCCTGACCAAAGGCTCTGCCAATTGGCTACCTTATATAAAACCAGGTGTGCATCGTGGGTCTGTCCTGCAGGAGTATTTAACCACGGACCACACTGAATACACGGAAAAAACAGAGATATTGAAAATCAATCACAGAAACACAAAATCCTTTTAAACATTTAACCTTTTTGGATGGAAATTGAGCTTTTATAGTAATAGTCAATTGCTATCCTTTTGGATAGTATGACAAATTGATATTTAATTGTTTGACGATTAATCCTATGATATTCTTCCACTCAAGTTAAAAGATAGGAGTTGGTTAATTATTATCTGAATCATTCTTCAGATGTTTAAATATAATAGTAGGCTTTTAACCAGTACCGGACTTATATCCAATAATTGAGTTTTCGTTCAGACACTAAATATTATAGTAGGCGTTTAATCAGGGGGTTAATATGAGAACAAATGGATTCAGTTTAATGGAACTATTAATTGCATTGGTCATAATTGCTGTAATTGCAGGCATTGCTTATCCCAAGTATCAGAAAATGGTGACAAGGTCTAAACAGACGGAAGTTAAAAATATGTTAAAAGCGATTCAAATGGGGCAGGACCTTCATCATACAACACATTTAAAATATGCCACTAACTTGGCTGAATTAGATATTGAAATTCCGACGGATGTAACATATCAGTATACTTTAAAGACGAATGAACAAGCAGATGAATTTGAAGTCCTGGCTAAAGCTAATATTGATGGAGATCCTGCCATTGACCAATGGACGATTAATCATCTAAATGAGATAAAAAACATCATAAACGATGTGATTGAAGAATAGTCAGTTAAAAAGTCCTATGGTACTTTTTGCATCACATATTCGATTTGCGATAGATTTGATTGAAAGTAACCATTATGCTCCTATTGATAAGTATCAGTATTGACCTATCCGGATAGTATAATTGTCTCTCCACTTTCAGGTTAGTTTCAAAAATAAAAGTGACAGTTCACGACACCCAATCATACAACTCCTTGGAATGCTAGATTCCATTTACCCCTTATAAAACCTGCCTTTAACGTGGTTGACCTTCAGCCATTTTGTGCAGTTAACGACTCCTCAGAGTGGCTATAAAAATTCTTTTTCCTTGAAATTGGGTTTCCTTTCTTATATGGTGCTGAAAAATTCCTAACAAAAAAATATCCAGGTCTACCTGCGATCATTCATCAGTGAGAACTTTAGACTCTCAAATTATTAAAGTTACAAAATCAATAATATTAAACTTAATATGACAAACCCCGTTATACCATTTTTTAGAAACATCGCTTATTTATGGTTAGCCCTTCTCTTCATTTTACCCGCCTCATATACTTTTGCCCGAACACTAAAAATCGGAGAACCGGCACCTAACTTAATTGGGATCAACGCTAAGTCGAAAAAACAAATAAATCTAATTCGATTAATGACCAGCCTGCAATTTAAAAGGGATGTCAAAGGCAATTTGGTGGTTGGGGAAAACGGGAAATATGTGACTGAATTCATTGAAAATGTCGTCGTTTTAAATTTTTTCCAAAAAACCTGTCTCCCCTGTTTGCGTGAGATTCCCACCTTTAATAGAATCGCCCGCAGTTTTATTAACGATAATGTAAAGTTTTTATATGTTAACATTGATGCCGGAATCACGCGTCAAAACGCTAAAAAATTTATCAAAAAAAATAAAATCCGGATTCCGGTGATGTTACCCAACCAGAAAGAAGCCATGCGGCAGTATGATGCTTATCGCTTACCACGGTTGGTCGTTATAGATAAAAACAAAAAGACAGCTAGTATTATGGAAGGTTTTGATGGAGATCTGACATTCAAATTAACCAAAATCATCAGAGATCTTCTTGATGAGTAAATCTGAATTGGAGCTGGTATGATACAAAGAAGTATGAAAAAACCTGTTTTTTACTGGATCGTTTGCTTAGCCATAATTTTATTCCTTCCCCTGATCGGATACTCTGATGAAATAGAGGACGCCGTCGAAGATGCGGTAGATATTTTAGATGAAGAAGGTTTAGCATCGTATAAAACAGCGACCATGCATATTGAGGTCAAAAATTACGATTCCAATAAAGCTGACAGGGATGCGATCATCATCCGGGGAAGCCTGTATTCAGCCTTAAAGTCAAAATACCCCCGTGCTAACATCCTTCAAGTGGAAGATTCTTTAGGGGGGATTTCAATGGTAGATGATATTTTAATATCAGGAACCTACCGACTAATGGGTGAAGATACCGTGTTATCTCTGCAGGCCAAAAACCAGGAGAACAATTCCTTAATCGCTAAAGCTGACCTGAAATATGAATCTCAAACTGTGGTCGATGAAAACCTGGTGGTTGTTTTGGATATTCAATCCGAATATCTGGAAAACAGAAGTAAAAGGCTGATTAAATCCTATAGTCGAATTCTCCGTTCAGCTTTGCTGGATACCGGACAGTTTAATTTGGTGAGCTCTGATGTTATTGATAATGCCAATGCGGAAGAGATCCAAAAAAGGTATGAATGCACCAGGGAAGCTTGTGGAACCATCATCGCCCAGCAACTAAACGCCAGTCAGGCGATTAATGTCACCTATGAGCAAATCGATGAAGACTTTTTCTATCTGAACGGTGCTTTAAAAGATATTAATTCAGGTCGGACGTTGGCTGCCGCTTCAATTGAACATGATGGTAATTTAAAGACCTTAAAATCAAAAATTAATGATGTTGCCTGCAAATTAGCAAAAACCTGTGGGCAACCTCAGGTAGTAAAGCAAGCTAAATTGGAAATAAAACCAGAACCCATCCTGGAACCAGAACCTGTCAATAATATGCCGATTGAACCTCAACCCCTGCCAGAACCTCAGATTGAAGAAGATGATGGTGTTTCATGGTGGGTATGGGCGTTGGGTGGCGTAGCTCTGGTAGCCTTAGCCGTTAGTGCTGGTGATTCCGGAAGTGATTCAGAAGATAATAATACAGATGGTTCGGGAAGTAGTTCGAGCAATACGGGTGTCGGATTCACCTGGTAACCGGAGATTATGATATAAGGATATATCCGAACGCTTGTCATCTCGACGAAGAATGAGGAGAGATCTTTTGCAATTGAATTGATTCCATTTAAGTAGAACAAATAAATTTTAAAAAACGATCATCGTTAACAAAAAAAACAGAATGAAAAACAGACCATTGATAACGACCCAACGCGTCACTTTTTTTACAGTCATCCTGTGCCTGATGTTATTTGCTTTCGCCTGCCGGCAAGATGGAGAACAAGGGGAGACTAACAGTGGAAATGGTACCGGTGGTATTACAGCCCGCCTGGTCTGGCATGAAGGCCCCGAACCAAATAATGACCCTTCGACCAATGGAATTAATTTTGCCTTACCCGTTGAAGTCACTACAGTACGTGGCATTATCTCCGCAGCTGATATGACGACCATGCAGGCTGATTTCCCAGCCAGTGCCGGTAGTGGGCAAATCAACGGTGTGCCGCCTGGAACCGGCCGTGTGTTGACCTTAAGGGGATTAAATTCTAGTGGAATGACCATTTACGAAGGAGCCGCCACCACTATTAGCGTTGTAGTCGGGCAAATCGCTAAGGCCGGAACGGTTGATATGATCCAACCCCAGGCGAATATGCCGACTACTGGTTTGGTTGCTTACTATCCATTTAATTCCAGTGCCAATGATGAAAGCGGAAATTCCATTAATGGTACTGAATCCGGCGTCACTTTAACAACGGATCGGTTTGGTAACGGAAACAGTGCTTATGCTTTTGATGGGGTGGATGACAATATTGCAATAAGTAACTCAGTGACTGATAATAAAAATGCAATTTCATTATCACTTTGGATATATCCAACTAGAGTTTCCGGAACTAACATATTTTATGGATCGGGTGAGCTTGGATTAGGGAATGGTGACTTACGGGTGGAAGATGGCAATATCAAAGTCAGATTTTCAACGAGTGATGATTTTGAAGCGACCATAACCAAAAATAATGTATTCATTGCCAATAACTGGTATCATGTCGTTGTAACTTATGATGGAACGGGAGTTGTACTCTATATAAATGGTTCTAATGAAGGAACAGTTCCTGCTACAGGAACGGTGGTATCCGCTTCTTGGGACGTGAAATTGGGTTGCCATGCTGTTGATTCAAATTGGTTTCAAGGTAAAATCGACGACATCCGCATCTATGATCAAGCCCTGACTTCTGAAGAAATCTTAAAACTTTATACCCTGGACAATGAATCGCCACAAAATAATAGTTTTACGATCAATACAAATTCAACTTATACCAATACCAATACAGTAACCTTAAACATCTCCGCCACTGACAACGAAGGCGTGATTGGATATTACGCATCCCAAACGAATAGTACACCCAATTACGGGGATGGCATCTGGACAGAATTTTCCGCTCAGAACAACTACTCAGCGGATGTGAACTTTACCCTGACCGGTGGCGAAGGTAGTAATACTGTCTATGTTTGGGTTAAAGATGCGGCTGGTAATGTCTCTGCAACTGCCAATGATACCATAATACTGGATACCACTGCTCCTGCCGGTACAAATATTGATATCAACAGCGGTGCCGGGACAACCAGCTCCAGAAATGTCGACCTTGATATTACAGCCACAGATACTAACGGTGTGGTTGCTTATTTTTACTCAGAAACCAATTCAACACCAGCTGTTAATCATGTGGATTGGCATACCATCACTACCAGTGCGAGCTATTCAGCCACCGTCACTTATACCCTGACCGGCGTCGGTGATGGTGATAAAACGGTTTATGTCTGGTTTAAAGATCAAGCCGATAATATCTCAACCGTCGATTCTGATAACATTACCTTGGATACCAGCAGCACGGTTCCAACCAGTGGATTAGTGGCCTATTACCCCTTTAACGGCAATGCTAATGATGAATCTGCCAATAGCAATAATGGAACAGTCAATGGCGCAACCTTAACCACAGATCGAAATGGGAATATCGATAGTGCCTATAATTTTACCAATCTTGATTATATTGAAATTAGAAACATTTCAATGAATTGGCATGATAATGACTGGACGGTTGGATTATGGGTTAATTTAAATGAAGAAGGTGAAAGCCCTGGGTTTTTCAGCAATCGATTTGGACCAGAAGGATTTAGTGAGAACTGGATAACTCTCGGTCGCGGGCCAGGTATTGGTGATCCAGTAAGTATTGAAATTGGAGAAGCTGATTCTGGAGCGAAATTCATGCATTCTGCCTATTTTCCAACTGACCAGGGATGGACATATTATAATCTTGTGAAAGAAGATAACGTTGTAAAACTTTATATCAGTGGTGTTTACGACAATTCTGTTTTTGTAGATAGGAATATAGGTAGCACAACCAACTATGTTAGGTTAGGTGATTGGTGTTGCGAATGGCAATTTGACGGGGATATTGATGAAGTTGTGATATATAATCGAGCTTTAACAACAACGGAAATCCAGGCTCTCTACAATGAAAATCCGGATATAATTACTCCAGAAAGTCCATCGATTTCAATCAACGAAGGAACAACAACTGATGATGCGAATGTTATTTTAACATTGTCGGCGACGGATATCATAGGTGTCACCGGTTACTATCTCTCAGAAACTAATTCTGAACCGGATCTTAATGCCAATGGCTGGGTAGATGTTACATCAGATACCAACTACTCCAATAATAATGTGGCTTATACCATCCAGGGGGGAGACGGTGATCGTATCATTTATGTCTGGTATAAAGATGCTGCTGGCAATATCTCTGCCAGTGATAGTGATATCATTAAATTGCAACTAGCGCCTACAAATCCGAGTATTGTAATAAATAATGACAACTCTGAGACCACCTCAACTTCTGTAACCTTATCACTTTCAGCCTCAGATGATACAGGTGTTGTCGGGTATTATGCATCAAATAGTAGCAGTGAACCTGTGATTAATGCCGGAGAATGGGTCACATTCACGGCTACCACCAACTATACTGATGATGTCAGTCATGACCTTGAAACAGGTGATGATACCAAAACGGTTTATGTCTGGTTTAAAGACGCTGCCGGTAATTTATCTGTCGGTGACAGTGATACGATAGAATTGGATACTTCCGGTAGTATTGGTGTGGAGTGGTAATATTGAAAACCAACTTTCAGTTATTACGAAATTTATAAACCCGAAAGCAAAAGCCCAAAATGATAAATCTTAATCGATCGTTTTTCCTGTTAATTCCCTTGATATTAATGATCCTCTTGTTTGCTTGTAAAGAAGGAGAAGATAGTACACCACAGGTAAATGATTCAATGGAAGAAACACCGATTATAGCTAATACCGGTGGGATTATTGCTCGTTTGGTTTGGAAGGATGTTAACGATACTGATTTTTCTGGGGTGAACAATAATATTAATTTTTCAGCACCCGTTGGCGTGGCCACAGTCAGACTGATAGTCTCAGCAGAAGATATGAACACCCAGCAAATGGATTTTGTTGCCACAGCCAATGCGGGTATCATATCAGGTATTAAGGTGGGAAATAACCGAACTTTGACGCTCCGTGGAATTGATAGCAACGGTGTCACGACCTACGAAGCGATGGTTCCCAATATCACGGTAAGCACCGCCCAAACAACAAATCTGGGTACAATTATAATGGAAAGCCCTGTTGCTGGTCTCCCTGTCGATGGTTTAGTTGCCTATTACCCATTCAATGGTAGCTCTGACGATGAAAGTGGCAATAATAACAACGGAACAGAAAACGGTGTTACTTTGACGACAGATCGTTTTGGTAATGGGAATAGTGCTTATTCATTTGATGGGGTGGATGATTATATAACAGCATCATTCACTGAGAAACCTATTTCAGGAACAATTTCAGTGTGGATTCGTCATAACTCACCAACAGGGTTAGCCCATTTGGTGGATGGATCTGAAAGTTGTGGAAGGTTTACCTTTAGTCTTTCAGAAAGTAAGCCGTATCAATCTATGCAATATAATTCTTGCGTTGATTTAGATGAACATTCATTGAATTCCTCAACTACTATACCAGAAAACAATTGGAGCTTTTTAACTTTTATTTGGGGGACTTCTGGAAGGCAAATATATATAAATGGGCTTTTGACTGATTCAAATAATTACACAGGAACTAGTAGTAGCAGTGGTAATCTTGTTTTTGGACGCAAATTAAATCCAATTTCAAGTTATTATAACGGAATAATTGATGATATCCGCATCTACAACCGTGCCTTAAGTGAATCAGAAATCCAGCAACTGTATACCTTAGATAGCACAGCTCCAACCAGTAACGGGTTTACCATTAATAGCAATGCCGACTATACCGATAGTGAAGCGGTTACCCTAAATCTGGATGCAACGGACGATACTGCTGTAGCATCCTATTATGCTTCTGAAATGAATACGACCA
>Ga0233437_1004272_pt1 | contig 17150 bp, 22 predicted proteins | sample SI_122_August201_FD_182714 | JGI IMG/M metagenome (GOLD analysis project Ga0233437, IMG submission 182714) | Seawater microbial communities from Saanich Inlet, British Columbia, Canada - SI_122_August2016_200_MG | ecosystem: Environmental > Aquatic > Marine > Inlet | place: Canada: British... | reverse complement strand
GTACACAAAACTACAGGTGGAAGGTTTTTCATGACAGCTGAAATGGAAGACGACATAAAAGGTTTTGTCTATCGTTATGCACGAATGAATGAAGATGGTCGAAAAAAGATAACACAAGCAATCCACTTACAACGACAAACACCTGGATCAAGCAGTCGTATTATTAAATATACAAACAAATACTGGAAAAATCCTAATCAACTGGATGCCGCAGTATTTCTATGTACACATTTCGAACACAATTCAGACATTAATAACATCGTGAATAATGATTCGTTAGTATCACAATATGCCTATTCGCAACAACACCGATGTTTAGATAAATGGATGAATTTGCTAGGATGGACTGGTCCTGAAAAACTTTCTCAAATACCTCTCCATGAGTACGCAGCGGCTATACGTGCATTTAATTACGTAAAAAATGATAAAGAACGTACTGCATTCATAAATGGTTTTTTAGCAAATGTAGATCGTAGTACAGTTGGTGCCTGGGCAAATACTATTATCAAATATCATAAAACTAAGGCTGTCGGTGGAGATAATTATCATAGGAGAGAGGTGATTGCTGCATGACGCTTGATAAACTGCTTAAAAAAGCACATGACGATTATCGTGGATTTATTGTGCGTTCTGGAGACTGGAACACTTCACCACCCTTCTTTGAACGATACGAACCTGCAGAAATAAATAGTACTTTCCAAGCATCTCCTCTTGCAGCACATTTCACCGTATGGCTATATAATAATGGGAAATCGCCAGATGATATAAGACAACTTGCAAAAAAACTTAGTCCAATTCACATAAAACTCATTGAACATTTCAGTTATATAATAAACGTACTTTTCGTTACCACTGATACAGCGATGTCTGCTATGGACATGGTAGCACGTCAGGCAAATGATGTTATTCCTGAAAGATTAGATATGTATATAGAAATGAGTCTTACAAGACCTAAAAAGGCTAAAAGACTGTGTTCTATAGTTGACGCGAATGGAATCGATGACCCTATTGCATATCTTTATGGATTAAGCGAAGAACAAGTGGAATTCCTGCAAGGAAATGTAGAATCTCGTAAATGGCTAATACGAGATGTTCCACCATCACACTTCAAAAAAGCACTGCCATTAGGGGAAATTTTAACCAGCGATGTTCAAAGAGAAGCTTTCTATGGAAATAATACCGTAGGAACAGTTGATGCATTTGATGAACTTTCCACTGATGATAAATTTATACTTTTTCGTGTTAGTTCTCCAATTGAAGCAGGTGTTATTCTTCGACAATTTGGATGCGCAAAACCTACAGCTTATTTACAATTTAAAGAGGCATACAAGAAACAAAGGAACAGTTCATTTGTTATGACTAACGGAATGGAAGACATAATACAAGATTTTTTAGGTATATATGGAAAATTGGATGACAACTCAAAGAGTCTATTTTTAATAAACTTATCCGCAAATGGTCCTTCTGAACGAATAATGAGAATTGCTGTTGAACATGGATTCGAATCCAGAAAATATTTGCTTGGTCTGGAACTAATCGACAGAGCTGTAGCTAAGACTGAAACTATTCTAGCAAGCGATATGCTTTGCGACCAATATGAAAGCGCGACATCGAAATCTGCATGGCTTAATCTTTTATATGATGCTACGCCTGAACACATGGGAAAAATAAGTTCGTCAGACTTAAAGTTATTATATACCGCTCGCGAATATGCAAAAACTAAAAGGGATCTAAAAAACTTTACTGCTGGGTTCAAGGTAGTTGCAGCCAAAGGAGACGTTGGAAAATGGGCAAAAAGCGTCATAGACTATCATCAAAGTGGAGCAGTTGGTGGAGATTCTTATAGAGCTACACTCAATAGAGATGCTGCTTAATTTATTAATAAAACAATTGCAAAACATGGTTAACTTTATTGATCTATCAAAAAAAGGAACCGGAATATTTAAATATTACTTTGTATATACTAAGTATCACGATGGAAGCTATTAGCCTCAAGTTGAATGGAGATATGTTAAAAGATATAGATACAAATCTTAAAAAAAACAACTACAGTACCAGAACTGAATTTATCAGAACAGCAATAAGAGATAAACTAGAAGAGTTAAGTAGAAATAATTTAATAAAAGAGTTTATGAAATCTAGAGGAAAAGCACCCCGAAAAACTTCTGATAAGGAAAGAACAAAGACAAGAGACAAAGTGTTTCTTGAAATGGCTAAAGAAAAAGGATGGAAAATCTAAATAATTTCCTCAGGTCTCTTAACGTTAACAATATCCCTTAATCTCTGTAAATGTTTATCTTGTGAGACTAAGATTGCTCTGCTTTTTCTTGCGAGAATTGCATGCAAAACATCGCCATGGGGCAAATTTCGCATGGTTCCAATACTCTTTGCTTCTTTATAATCCTTTTCTGTAAGTTCTACTCTCTTTAAAACTCCTGAAACAAACAAAATGTTTAGCATTTTGATTATTTCTTCTTCTTTATAGTCGCTTTTTAGTTCTCTAATAATAAACTCTGAGAAGAATAAATTATCTTTCTTTCTCAGTATCTTAATGAATAATTTAGTAGCATACCCTCCTAAAGGCCTACCACCTAGTCCAAATCTATTTTCGTAGTGATCCCTCCATATGCAAGTATCAAAATAATATCTTTCTGACATAATTAAATGCAAAGCATTATGTTTATATAGCTAGCGAGCAATTATCCGAAAAATCGATGGTTACATCAAACGATTTTCTAAATCAGAAATTCCTAAATTTCTCTATCAACAACAAAATCACAAAATAATTTTAATTTTTCTTTTGCATCCGTTTCATCAAGCAAAGGCTCTAACTTTTCCCATGCTGATTTTACAATCACTTGCGATTTACTTTTCGCATAATCAATCGTGTCGTATTTTTTCAGTATATCAATCGCTTCTTCAATAAGACTTTTATCATTCGTGTGCATATCAAGTATCTCAGTAAGTCTTTTTACATCAACTTCTGTGCCATTCTTCAATACATATATTACCATCAATGTACGTTTGCCTTCATTTATATCATCGCCAAAATCTTTTCCCCAACCTTTGTTAGCGATGTTAAGTATATCATCCTGTATCTGAAAACCAACACCAAGTGATTCAGCAAAACTTCCTAAAGCGTCAATTTGATTCTTACTTGCCCCGCCAAGAGTTCCTCCAATTTTTGCAGACATTCTTGCTAGTGTCCCTGTCTTAAATGCACACATCTGTAAATAAAGATCTTCAGTTATCAGTTCACCACCATTGTGCCAATATATATCCATTCCCTGGCCAAGATGCAACTTAAACATATCTTCTGCGGTTGCTTCATGAATCTTTAACTTAGTAGCAGAATCAATATCTGACTTTTTTAGTATGAGATAGGGAAGATAATACATTAAATTTCCTGTATTTATTGCAACATCATTTCCATATATTTTATGAGTACATGGTTTTCCTCTTCTGGTATCAGAATTATCTTCAATATCATCAACCATTAAAGTTCCGTTGTGTATCAATTCCACAAACGGTATGAAATCTGTTACTTTCGGGTTGCCACCTACTGCATCACAGCAAAGCATCATTAATATCGGACGCCATCTTTTACCGCCACGCATCAAAAACTCCCAAATAGGCTCCGTTATAGAATTCAAAACGTTTTTGTCATATGTGCAATTGGGAAGTACACTCTCCACCCATTCATCAGTTATGTTTTTTGGCAAGAATTCTTCAAGTTTATTATTGACATCCTCTGTCCTTTCTTTCAAAAATTCTGGTAACACTTATATTCACACTTTATCCTTTCATCACTTTAGTTGCTGAAGCGCAAGCTGTATATCATCTTCTTTTATTGTCTTTCTGTTCGCATGCATAGCAAAACGCATAGCAAGCATTCCAACTTCTCTACACTTTTCTTCAAGAACTTTTTGTAGAGATTCCTTAGATTTCTCAGAAATTCTTTGTGCACCTACTTCACGCAATATCTTTTCCATCGCAGCAAGCGGTATCTCTCTTTTTGCCATCTAGTAGATATGGTAAAAAGAAGAAATTAAAAAGGTTACGAAACCGTTAAGCACTCAAAAACCCACGCATGAATGCAGCTTCGTTTGAGGTTATCTCGTCATTCTCCTCTAATTGGTTGATTCCCTCCGTGAAATAGATATCCCCCTTGTGTGTATCTTCCTGTTCACGAGAATATGCTTTACCGTCTGGCTCTGGAGCTATACGCGCTTTTTGTCGAATAACCTTAAAATGTCTATCATTGACCTTCGCAAATACGTCGAAAGTGGATGGTGTTTTCTTTAGCCCTCGTTTCATATCGTTCGCACCCCGTTTAGTTTTTTTGTTTTGCTGTAAAAAACAGCTACTACCACATATATGTAGACCTGATGCCTTATAAATCTATTGATTATCAATGGTGTTTAACACTGTGTTTAGAAATTTTTTAGATTTTTTATAAAATATATCGCTTTTGAAAAGACTTCTCAAACTCACTAAACCGACCTTCTTCTATCGCTTTTCTGCACTGATTTAGCACGTTTTGAACAAAATGAATATTATGTATCGACGCAAGCTTAAACCCCATACGTTCCTTTAATTTCAACATATTATTCACATATGAACGCGTATAATTCTTGCAAGTGTAACAACCACACTCATGGTCTATTGGAGATAAATCATCCCTATACTGTGCATTATCTATACGAAGCGTACCATTAGTCGTAAAAAGACTTCCTCGCCTCGCGTTTTGTGTTGGGAATATAGAATCAAAAACATCAGCTCCAAGACCGACTGCTTTTACTAAATCCTGAGGAGAACCAAGTCCCATTATATATCGCACCTTATCTGGTGCTGCCTCAAAAACTTTTGTTTGAATATCAATTGCATGAAACATCTTTGCAGGTGGTTCCCCGATTGCAAGCCCGCCTATTGCGAATCCATCAATATCTGCATCAAGAAGTTTTGTTGCTGATAACTTCCTTAAATCTTCAAAAACTCCGCCTTGCGCTATACCAAACAACATTTGCCCTTTGTTTGTCTTATCATCAACACGTTTATGCGCCTTAATATTTTCATCAAGCCATGCATGACTTCTTGCAAGAGACTCTTCTGCTTCTTTTTTTGTTATTCCATACCTTGGCACATCATCAAGAGCCATTGCGACATCTGATCCTATAAGGTGTTGGTTGTGAATAGAATCAGCAGGCGTGAATAACCTTTTCTTCCCTGTATAAGGATCCCTGAACACAACTCCATTCTCTTTTTTTTCTATAAGAAATGTATCTGAAAGTATCTGAAAGCCGCCACTATCTGTAAATGCTCCCCCATCCCAATTCATGAATTTATGCACACCTCCATGTGTAGCAATTCTCTTTGCGCCTGGGCGAAGACTTAATAGAAAACCATTTGATATTACTGACTGTACTTTACAAGCCTTTAATTCCTCTGGGGTAAGATCCTTTGCTGCTGCTTTTGTTGCAACAGGCATATAGAACGGAGTCTTTAATTTTCCATGAGCCGTTTTCAATATGCCAGCTCTGGCTCTGCCATCTTGTGAGGTAACTTTAAACATACTAAATCACTTCATCAGTATCAATTGGGGAATCAGAAATATCTGCTTTAACAAGCCCTGACTCTTTTATCAAGAATGGGACCTCTTTGCCTTCTTTTATGCTTCTATGTTTTCTTAACTGCGCTACACGTACGCTATGGCTTGCTTTTTTCAACTCTATTAAACACTTGCTAGAGTATTTCAAAAGATCTCCGCCAACCATTTTAACTGCATCCTTATTATCAAAATCAGCATAAACTTGGTTTGTTATAAGAACGGGAATAAGTTTTTTTCTTGCGATTCCTGTTAATAGACCTAACTGAATACCTAACTCTTTATTTACGTTATAAACATCTTGACTCTTTCCTACCTCAAGACGATACAACATAGCAATCGAGTCAATAATTATAAGCCCTATGTCATCTTTTTCATTAACTGCTTCCTTTAGCTTTTCAAATGCAGCTTTTTGTTCAGTAAATGTTGTGGGCTTTAGAAAAAGCACTTTTTCTGCAAACTTTTCAAAATCTGGACAAAGTTGCATGACTCTTGTAACAGAAAAACTTCCTTCTGTATCTATATATATGACAGACCTTCCTTTTTTTATTTGATCAACTAATGCAATCAATACAAGATTTGTTTTTCCACTTCCTGCTGGACCATAGATTGTCGTTATGACATCTTTTTCGTAACCAGATACAAGAAACTCATCAAGTATTTTTGATCCTGTCGAAATAACGCCTGTACTAAACTTGTTTAACTCCCCCATAGATACAAGGAAGCTCGTCAAGGCTTATAAAGTTTTAGGCATCTTATACGATTTATAAAAGAGGTTCTAGGAAACAGTAGATTTTATATATGGAACTTTTTTTTAGAATATTAGAATGGCAGAAAAACACTCTATGATGGATGGACGAATTGAAGCTGTTATGTGGATCGTTCAAAAAGATGGCAAGACAGTAGTAGAAAAGAAAGGTGACATATTTACTATCCCTGGCACATTCATCGATAGGGCAAAAGATCTTGGAACGCGTTATATGGAATATGCTCTAATGCGAGGAATACAAGAAAAATTCTCACTTGGTAGCTTTGTTCCAAAAAACTGGAAATATATAGCTTCTGTTGATTTCGATAATGAATCTGACAAATTTAAACTACATTACTTTCTTGTAGACAAATGGGAAGGATACATTCCTGCACACGGCACGAAGGATGGCGATAAGGAAAGTGACCTTCGCTGGCTTCCGCTTGATAGATATCAGGAACTCCCACAATCATGCGACAAAAAAGCAATGGAGAAACTAATAGAGATTAATAATAAGCTCTAAAGTATCTCTGAATAACATTAGTCGTCATAATAATATCTATAAGACTACCAACAACTCTCTCGCCTCTAAGCTCTAGATCTGGATCTGCTCGTTTTACGGTCACACCTCGTCTTACGAACTTATCGCTCATTTTAACTATTGCCTCACAAAGCTCTAACCCTGGCTCTGCATCTACAGACACCACTCCATCCACATAACTATACTCTGGATTAAACAAAAAATGCACTCCGTCTTGCTTATATACACACATTACAGGACCTTTTCCTTTCTGCATCTTTTTGTTTGCTGCATTAAACTGTTTTGAGTTTTCGTTTGGATCTGCAAAGTCAGATGTGTCCAACGGCATATTATCAAGATTATAAAGCGTCATATGACATCTATTTGGAACAACCACCTTTTCTCCTGGGTGAGCTATCACCATATCTATACCTGTTTTATCATCATGGTCAATTACCATAGCGCCATAACCATGAAACTCATAAATCTCCTGAGGCTCTGGTTCAGTACTAAACCCAGGCATATCCTGATGGTGTCCCATCGTACAACCCATAACTATCATTCCACCTTTAACTGCAATATTTGGTAGATGTGTTAGGTTAGGAAGTTTTTTTGTAAGGATTTTTTCCTTATGCTCAGCCCCAGTATACAAAACCGAATCAGGCTCAAGCATAAACTCTAATCTTGCATATTCCGGAAATGGACTTAGGAATTCAGCAACACTAGAGAAACTTCTATCGTTGATCTTGTAACCAAGACTTTCAAGCATTTTATTACCACTCTGCATAAGCTCTCACCTGCGCTGCATCTGCACCTACGTATGATAAAGGTGCACAATGCAATTTGAATATTTTTGGAGGACTTGGAAGTGATTTAAGATTCACAAGCCCCTCTAATGGAAGAACATCTTTATTGAAAAACAATCGATGTGCTGGAAAATCATCACCTGATGGATCGACAGACCATGAGTCTACTCCAATAATCTGAAGACCTTTGAATCGATCCATAAGATACATGGCTCCAGATGGAGAAAAATAAGAATAAGAAGGTGGGGGATTACCCACCCCGGTAGCAAATACCAATGCACTAACCGAACAATCAGCTGGTATTACAGCTTCAAGTATTTTTTTGGGAATACCACGAGGGTCGGACAAATCATACGAACTAAGATCAATAAACTGACATGTGTTGTTGATGAATTTTGACAAAGGATATTGATCTATTGTCTTCCCATCAGGCTGTGTATGTGCTGGTGCGTCTACGTGAGTTCCATGATGACTTTCTAAGTATACTTCTGTAAAAGCCTTATCACATTTTGTATCTACGTAGCCTGCACCTGACCCATACCCACTTCCATCCATTATCGATACTTCATCCTCTTCAACCCTAACCGCCTTTAAATTCAAACTTACCGTACGCGAGGAATGAGGATATATCATCCCATCATGCAATGAAGATGATAAATCTACAATCACTTATGCCACCTCCTTAACTGGGACATCTACAGTTTGCATTAATTTATACGCACCAAAAACGGCATTTGTACTTTCTGAAATTCCTTTTATGTTAGTTGGGCAACGGCCACCATTTCTATATGATACGAAATGTTCAAACATATTACAGTAAGGACTTTTCTTTCCAAGATTTATTTGTTGAACCTCTCCACCTTCAACTAAAATGCACTATTATTTGCAAAATTCAGGTGTAAACTTCCTTTTTCGAATCTAACATCTAAAAACTTCTTTTTCTTAGGTGCACATTTAGCAACTTCAATGTTTGCATATGCCCACGGCGCAACCTCAATCCGATCACTCTCAAGATTGACTCTTACAACAGACCCAGTTTCACCTTGGATGTTTTCATTACGTGAATCACCTTTTGGGAATCTTTGACGAAAACCATATGCACTAGTCACTTCACCTGCTTTTACACCAGCCAAATAAACCGCATGCATCATATGTACTCCTGTGTCAAGCCATATTCCACTTTTCTTAAACAACCATTCATAACGTGCTGCATCCAACATATCCGTTTCGCATAAAGCACCATTAATGCTTTCGAGTGCTCCCCATCTTTTACTTAGATCCTGTATGTTTTTGAACATCCATAACGCTGGAAGCTTATACGAGTAATGCTCTGCACACATTGCTTTTATACCGTGATTGTCTACATAACTAGCAACCGCCCCAACAAGTGCTTCTGTATGTGCTATTGGTTTTTCAATTATCGGAATAACCCCACAATCAATTGCCTCTTGCACAAACCCTAACCTAATCTCATTAGGTGTTGCAATATAAACAAAATCAAGACCTTCCATAAATGGCCTTGGATCTTTAAAACAACCGCCATCAGTTGTGTAATGTTTCAAACCGCCTCTTCCAAACTCACTTAATACATCCTCAATTGAAGCACGTTCCAGTTCACGTTCTTTATGACGCAATTTAAGATCTTGACTTGTTTGTTCGAAACTTCCAACGTTTGCAATCTTAACTATATCAATAGGTTGTCCATTTCGTTGTGCTTCTCGATACCCTTTCCATGCGTACTCAAGAATAACTTCTCCTGCTCCGATTACTCCGCCCCTTAGTCTTTTTTTCATTAACACACCCCCTTAAAATGTTCATCTTCTGTCAAAAAAGTCTCTCTCCTTAGCTCCTGCAATTCTTCAAAAACAGTAACATCTGCTCCTAACTCATTCAAACTCTCAAGAAACTCTTGCATTTGTAACCCAGTTCTAAAAACACATTCTGCAAGAAACTCTGAAACTCCTCCTACACGATAAAGAGAATTAACAAATGGCTGCAGTAACAAATGTTCTTCAACTTTCATTCGTTCGCTATTGGTTGCATTTATCTGAATGTGTGCCTTTTTTTCAAAACCAAGTCTTTTCCAATTCAAAAGTGTTGTATGATTTGCTATGCCTTTTTTCTCATATGATTTTAATCGATCATATAATGTTGTGACAGGAATCTGCTCTTCCAATGCAATCCTTGTTATTTTCTTACGTCCATCTTTTCGTATGTGACTAATCAACCTTGCGTCGTTATTTTTCAAATTGTATCCACCTTCATTATGTATAATTGCATAATAATAATGCAATATTGCATACAATTTATAATAAACCTACTATATTGCAATATATTGCTATACTATTGCATATATGCAATGCAATGTGTAAGATTTAAATAGTAGTAGAACCTATAATATATTGATGGCACCAAAATACGTTGGAATCAATATTCCTGTAAACCTAGCAGAAGTTCTTGATGAAATAGTAAAGAAAGAAAAGATCTACGGAACACGTGCTGCGCTTGCAAAGCATATACTGCAAGACTGGATTGAGGAATACAGAAAAGAAAACAAACGTCAACAGAGCTAATCTAATTGACTTACGTTATTTCTGTTGTAACCCTCGAGAAGATTTGTAACTGCATGAACAAGTAAATCATTTACGTCATCATATATTACCTTTTCTTCCACCATTTTTTCTAAAATATCCATAGCGCCATCATGAACATGTATTGTTACTGTTTTCATTTTATACCACGCACCCCTTTCTTTTCATACTACACACCCCATTATAGCTGTTAAACTCAGAACGCAATCCATTAACATTTTTTGTATCTGACTCTATCAACATTATTATCATACATGATTATTACGATGAAGTATTTATGTATTACCAATAATGAATATAATTGACAATATCTTATATATTTCGTATATAGCAATATATTTCAATATATATCACTATATTCCGTGACTTCTATATATTTTTCCGTAAACTTTATATATTTCCCCCCATATGACTATTCCAAGATGAAAAGAAAAATCATCAAACAAGGACACAACACACTCACAATAACACTACCAAGCAAATGGGCAACCACCAACAATCTTAATGCTGGTGACGAGATAGAGCTCAAAGAAGAAGAAAGAAACCTTATAGTTACGGCAACATCTGGACAATACAAAACCTCTAAAATTGAAATTGATATTACTGGACTCTCTACACCATTACTGTGGCGATACATTTCATCTGCATATCGTGATGGATATGATGAAATTCATGTTAAATGGAAAGAAACATACAAAGGATATCGTGATCTATACACCGCTTTCTCGTACAATACACTTAACTCCCTTCTAAATCAAGACAGTTTTGAATTAACTCAAATTGAAGCAATTCAGGCACTATGCAATAGATTTGTAGGAGCCGAGTTGATTGACCAGAAAATGAATAGTTGCACAATCAAAGAACTTGTTGAACCAAGCAATCGAGAATTCCAAAACTCACTTAGAAGAATATTCTTACTTCTACTTTCAATGTCAAGTGAAATCGAAGAAGCCATCAAGTCGAAATCAATTGCAAAAGAACGCCTTCGTGGCATACATATGATTGATACAAATCTCGATCGATTTGAAGACTTTTGTTTGCGTGTGCTAAATAAACACGGATATGAAAATCCAGGCAAAAAATCCACTATGCATACTCTTATATTTATATTGGAACTTTTAGGAGATGAATACAAAAGAATGTCCATACACCTATTAGAAACAGATAATATATCCGACGAAATAAAGAACTATGTAGGACTAATAAACGAACAAATGAGATTTTTCTATGAACTATTTTATTCTTTCAGCAAAGAAAAACTTATCAAAATCTATTCCAATGATGAAAAATTAGCGAAAATAGCAGAAACATTCAGAAAGGACATGTCGCATTCTGATGCTGAGATACTGCACCATCTAAAGAAAATTGGAAGGTTTATAATAAGCCTGATTGAACTAAAGATTGACCTTGTCGTCTAACGACAAAACAGAACACATTTAAATGTCTAAAAACGGTAATCTATCTACAAAAGAGGTGTATTGTTTATGATTCATAATCTTGTAAATGAAATCAAAGAAAAAGCTAAAGCTAACCCTAAAAGAATTGTCTTTCCTGAAGGAGATGAGGACAGAGTTCTACAAGCAGTAAATGAGATAAAAAAGGAAGGTACTGCTATTCCAGTTATTCTCGGTGACGTTGATAAAATTAAATGGAGAGCTGGAGAACTAAAGCTAGACATAAATGACGTTGAAATGATAAACCCTGAACACTCTGACAAACTTAAAGGATATGCTAAAGAGTTCTTTAACTTAAGAAAAAAGAAAGGTATGACTGAAGAAAAGGCAATCGAGACTATGAAAGATGTATCATATTTTGGTACCATGATGGTACATATGAACGATGCAGACGGACTTGTTTCAGGCACAACACACTCAACCGCGGATACAATACGTCCTGCACTTCAGATAATAAAAACTGCTCCTGGACATAGTCTAGCGTCTAGTTTCTTTATCATGATATTTGAAGACAAAACATACAAATTATTTGCTGACTGCGGATTCGTAATGGATCCAAATGCAGAAGAACTTTCAGAAATCGCAATAAGCACAGCTGACTCAGCAAAGAAATTCGGACTTGATCCAAAAATTGCTATGCTTAGCTTTTCAACACACGGAAGTGCTAGCAACCCATCTGTTGATAAAGTTAGAGAAGCAACTGAACTTGTAAGAAAGAAACGGCCTGATTTGGTTGTTGATGGAGAAATACAACTTGATGCAGCAATCATACCATCAATTGCAGCAAAAAAATGTCCTGATTGTGTACTTAAAGGAGAAGCAAACATCCTTATATTTCCAGACCTTAACTCCGGCAATATTGGGTATAAATTGACAGAACGTCTTGCACATGCAATGGCAATCGGACCTATTGTACAGGGTTTAAATAAACCTGTCAACGATCTCTCACGAGGATGTGCTGTGCATGACATAGTTGAAGTAACAGCAATAACTGTCGTAGAGGCGCAAGAAAAATGAATGTACTTGTACTAAATTCGGGAAGTTCGTCTCTTAAATTTCAACTTATACATGTAGACAACGAAAAAATTCTCGAAAAAGGTGTCATTGATGGAATTGGTCTTCCGACATGTAAATTTATCATTAATGGGGTCACTAAACAACAAAAGATAAAGAATCACACTGAAGCGATAAAAATTGTTCTTTCTCATATACCACTTGAGAAAATTGATGCAATCGGTCATAGAGTTGTTCATGGAGGAGAAAATTACTCTGAAGCAACCGTGATTACACCTGCTGTTATACGTGTCATTGATAGACTGAGCGAACTTGCTCCATTGCATAATCCACCTAACCTTGCTGGAATCATTGCCTGTAAAAAAATGATGCCAAAAATCAAACAGGTTGCAATATTTGATACTGCATTTCACCAAACAATTCCTGAAAAAGCTTATCTATATGGTATTCCATATGAATTTTATAAGAAATATAAAATAAGGAAATATGGTTTTCATGGAACTTCTCACAAATACGTTATGCAACAAGCCCAAAAAATGCTTGGCAAGAAAAACGTTAATCTGATTACATGCCATTTAGGTAATGGTTCAAGTATTACTGCTATTAAAAATGGTAAATCTGTTGATACAACAATGGGACTTACACCACTACAAGGACTCATGATGGGAACACGCTCAGGAGATATAGATCCTGAAATTGTTGCGTTTTTGTCAAATAAAGAAAAAATGAGTGCGCATGATGTCATCAAATTATTGAATAAACAAAGTGGACTAAAGGGAATATGTGGTTATTCTGACGTGCGAACGATACATGACAAAAGCTCTCAAGCAAAATGCAAGCTTGCTCTTGATATGTTTGCTTATCGTATACTTGAATACATTGGTGCATATCACGCAGTCGTTGGAAAAACTGATGCTATTGTATTTACAGCAGGAATTGGACAAGGTGCTTGGTATCTTAGAAAAACTATCTGTAATGCTTTGGCACACATTGGTGTTGTGGTTGATGCTAAGAAAAATCGTAAGCATGAACTTGTTATAACTACTCCTCGCTCTAAAGTAAAAGTCTTAATCATACCAACTAATGAAGAACTAATGATTGCTAAGGAGACTAAAAAAGTTTTATCAAAACGATGAGACATATTATTAATTTTATAAAAAGTTACGAACACAAACACTGGCACATTGCCATGCTTTCTCTTTTTCATTTGCTTATTGCATTTGCACGTGGAGCATTGTTTGCTTATATTCCAAAATTCGTTGAAAGTTTTGTTGTTAACGTAGGTCTTGTTGGACTAATTCTTTCAATCCCTTGGTTTCTCAACATATTCAACGACATATTCATTGGAAATCTTTCTAAGAAAACAAGCAAAAAGAGATTAATAATACTCTCAATCACCATGCTTTTTAGCGTTGGTATAATATATTACGTATCATCTTCGTTATTAGCTGTAATTATCGGACTTTTGATTTACGGATTTGCATGTGACCTTTATATTATTCCTACCTATGCACAACTTATTCAAGTATCACCAAAAAAGAATGATTCGGAATCATTTGCTATATTTGATAGTGCAGGTTCGCTTGGTTGGGCGCTTGGACCTATGGTTGGTGGATTTATTATAGCAAGCTATATGCCAGAAAATATATTTCTTTTCTTCTCACTAATGTGCCTATTTACTTTTATTTTTGTGATTGCACTAATTAAAATTCCTGATATAAAAGATAAAAAAGCCAAAGAAACATCTTTACGTGTATACTTTACTAATCTTGTCAACATCCGAAAACTTACAAGGCAAGCAAAAATATCATTATTCCTAACATCACTTTTGGCGCTTTGGGACTCATTGTTATGGATGATAACGCCACTGTATTTATTTTCTCTTGGAACTAACCCTATATTGATAGGAATAATACTTACTGTTTTTGCACTACCTTATCTTTTGTTTCAAATACCTGCTGGCTTCTGGGAAGACAAAAACGGCAAAGCCATAATAATATTACCATGTATGACGGTCGTTGGTATATGTTTTCTAGGATTCTCATTTTTTACGGCACCTCTTGTTCTTATAATACTGGCATTTATTTTATCAACAGCAAGCTCCATATTGTCTCCTGCGCTTGGTGGAATGTTAATGGATAATACTCCTTCTTCACGACGAGACGAGAATGCTTCGCTTCAAACAATACTTAGTAATTTTACGATCATAATAGGATATATCGTTGGTGGTATAATTGCAGAATATTTCGGATATACGACAGTCTATCTCATTTTTGGATTACTTATTTTTGCTGTTGGTCTTATAATGCACTTCTTGCATGATGATGTAGATGCGTGAATGTGGCTGCATGCAAATAGATAGCTTTTTATTTTAGAACCCCTTGTCATATGTGAATGGTCCACACTTATCTCTTCGATCTTGATGGAACTCTTATCGACAAACGTATATATCGGGAGATTCACGGCAGGGTAATTGCTGAAATAATAAAACACCTTAATCTTACAAATGAAGAGATATTCACAAGGGCAAAAGATGCTAATGTTTCTAGGAATGACGATGGAACTTGGGATTCTGGGGAATTATGTAGGGCACTTGGACTGCTTGATGTATATTATGAGATTCTAAACAATCATGTAGTTACTAGCAATGTTCTTTGCGCTGATGTCAAAGATGTGTTAAGACAACTTAAGCAAAATGGTAAAACCATTGGGGTAGTATCTAACTCAATGCGAAGAACTATTCATTTATATATGAGAAAATACCAACTTTCACAGTATATTGACTTCATCTTCTCAATTGATGATGCTGAATGCAAGAAAGATAGTCTTGATTACTGGGGGAAACTAATTAAGCAAAAAAATCTTGTGCCAGAAAGGTGTATTATGATTGGTGATGATGTCGAAAATGATATAACCATCCCAAAAAGCTTTGGATTTCAGACTTTTTTTATTGAAAATAATAATATAAAAGAAATAATGAAAAAATCAATCTACGTCTAATCATCCAGAACCGTTATAGCTTCTGTTGGACAACTGCCTTCGCATGCATGACATCCTGTACACACGTCTTCATTAACGACTACAGCTTTATCGCCCTTCATCTCAAATACTCCTACCGGACATACGTCTATACATGTTCCGCATCCATTGCATTTTTCAGCATCAATTGTAACTTTTGGCATTTTATATCTCTCCTTATTTCTTTTTTAATTCATAGCGACTCTACCACTCGTGCGCCAAAGCACATCGCTGCTCTGCAGCGACCTTAGCTCGTGAATTACAATTCACGAATGAATCATTATTCGCTCATTGCCTTGCTTATTGCTATGAATTATTGTTCTTATTTCTTCTTTTTGCTTACTTTTTTCTTAACTGCCTTTTTCTTAACAGCCTTAACAGGCTCCGCCTTTGGTGGAGCTGCTGTCGGTTCCTCTTTTTTTCCTGCGAGTTTCTTATACGTATCATATCGCCAACGAGCATCGCCTTCAGCAAGATTGTATAACCTATCAGCATTGTCAGGGAAGTTTATTTTTAAAGCTTTGTACCTGATTTCATTCATGATATAATCCTTGAAATCAATTGACGGCTCTCGTGATTCCCAAACAAATGGATTCTTCCCTTCATCTGCAAGCCTTGGATCAAACCTATATAATGGCCAATAACCTGACTTTCCTGCACGCTTCATTTGGTCTTCTGCAAGACCCATGTTTATACCATGTGCAATACATGGAGAATATGCAATAATTATTGATGGTCCATCATATGCTTCTGCTTCTTTTAATACCTTTATGACTTGTGTCATGTTTGCACCCATGTCAACAGATGCAACATATACATTTCCATATGACATCATCATCATGCCAAGATTCTTTTTTGGTGTTTCCTTTCCTGCAAAAGCAAATTTAGCAGTAGCGGCACGTGGTGTTGCCTTGGACTTCTGTCCACCAGTATTAGAATATACTTCTGTATCAAGAACCAATACGTTGACGTTATCACCTTGTGCAAGAACGTGGTCAAGTCCACCAAATCCTATATCGTAAGCCCATCCGTCTCCGCCAATTATCCAAACTGATTTATCGACAAGGAAGTCTTTTAGTTCAACCACTTTCTTTAGTAATGGTTCGCTATCACCATATACATGTTCAAGTGCTTCAGTGAGATTAGCAATAACTACTCTTGCTGATGATTTTGCTTCTTCGTCAGTCTGATCCCAGATAGACAGCATTTTCTTAAGAGATTTCTTAAGACCATCAGTAGTTCCGCTCTTTAACAACCCTTCAATTGCACTTTTGAGTTGCTTTCTGTTTGCATCTATTGCAAGACGGAATCCTAGTCCATATTCTGCATTATCTTCAAACAATGAATTTGCCCATGCAGGTCCCTGTCCATATTTGTTTGTAGTGAACGGAACA
>Ga0233437_1004269_pt1 | contig 17158 bp, 11 predicted proteins | sample SI_122_August201_FD_182714 | JGI IMG/M metagenome (GOLD analysis project Ga0233437, IMG submission 182714) | Seawater microbial communities from Saanich Inlet, British Columbia, Canada - SI_122_August2016_200_MG | ecosystem: Environmental > Aquatic > Marine > Inlet | place: Canada: British... | reverse complement strand
GCTGCTCGTAAATTAATTACTAATTCCTATGGAGTTAAAAGAATAGTATCTGGTCCGACATACTATAGATTTGTAGCCGGAACGTCTTCTAAATTCTTAATGTTTGCTGTTGTAGAAAGAAATAATGGAACTTATCAAGCAGTAAATGTTTATGGGAGGAGAGGGGCACAACATCCAACACTTTGGACTTCTGATGTTTATTCTACTCAAAGTCAAGCTGAAAGAGTTTCAAGCGCAAAACAACATAAAAAGATGAGAAAAGGATATGTTTTCTTGGATGCAGAAGAATTTACTGCATTCATGGCTGAACACTTTGATTCAGAAGATAAAGTCTGTGAACATTGTGGTCGCCCTTATTCGGTTTGTCTAGACGCTTGTGATGAGATGTGGTTACCGTGCACTCAAGAAAAGTGCGTGTGCCAATCGGAGAATTGCCCTTTCAACGATGTATGGGAAGAAACATTAAATAGCAGCGAATCGATAGATAACTATATGAGTGAAGATAAAGTGTGTGAACATTGTGGTCGTCCTTATTCGATTTGTCTAGACGCTTGTGATGAGATGTGGCTACCTTGCACTCAAGAAAAGTGCGTGTGCCAATCGGAGAATTGCCCTTTTAATGATATATGGGATGCAGAATCACCATTAGATGAATCTCCTGTGGATGAAGACCCACTCACTGCTGATCCATCAGATCTAGGTGGTCCAGAAGACTTTAGTGCCGACGCTACTATTGACTTAGAAGATGGAGAAATAACTATTCACGAAAAGGGAGCCAAATCTGGATCCAAGAAGAAATTGTTATTAGGAGTAATCTTGGTAGCTGGTTTAGCTGCCGCTTATCAGAATTCCGATGCAGTTCTAGAGTTCTTTGAAGGACTTAAGGGTGACGAAGCGGATCCAATCTTAGGTTGCATGGACGAAACAGCAAATAATTATGACGCAACTGCTACAGAAGATGATGGAACTTGCACATATGATCCAGATGACGAAGCTACAGCTTAATTAATTATCTTTAAGTAGTAGTGTTGTATATAATAAACCATGTCAGGTTACGATATTTCTTGTGATCCAGGAGATCTCTATTCTAGAAAGTGCTATGTTAATGTGCATGATCCACCAGGTTGTGACCCAGCAGTTCCACCTTGCACAGTAACTCAGCAAGAAATAATTTCTTATACAGGAACCGGAGATCCAATTTCTAAAGCACCTAGCACATCTTCATGGATTGCTTGGGTGCCTACTCTGAATACATTAAATCAATCAGGAGTTTCATATCAACCCTATGGAGATGCTGGCCTTCCTTATGCGTCCGGAGCTATTACTACCGGTGCAGGTTTGTCTAATCCTTCAGGAGATTCAGGTTCTGGATCCACAGATATGTCAGATAGTTCGGCTACTGGAACGGGAACAGGAAGCGAAGAAGAAAGTAAAGTAGCTCCAGCAGTAGCAGCCGTAGGAGCTTTGGCTCTCATCGGTGCCACAATTAAATATGGTTGGGCTACAGATATCATGGCAAAACTGAGGAAGTAAGGAGGGTCTTGAAACATGGGATACTTTGATGATAATAATTGGTGGAATACCCACGTAAAACCCATTACTGGTCCGCTATTTGCTCCTAATGATTGGTTGCCTTCCGGTGGTGCAGATCCGCAAGATTTCGTATATTTAGAAACTATGCCTGGTGCATTCGCTCGAAGAATGAGTAATACCAGAGTTTGTGATCCTCTATGGCCTGTTTTTGGTTGTAAGGAATCTCTAGATGGAGAGCATACACCAGTTGTTCCAGGATATGAATTACCATATCAATTTCAAAGTGAAGATGATCCAACCTGTGATGATGTATCCTGTCCTGAAGATTTATGTGATGATGGAGAAGGTCGTCGACAGATAGGGGATGACTGTTGTGCTTGTCCCGCAGCTTCTGAAACGCCAGAAGATTCCGAATCTTCAAAAATAGTGGGCGTAAGTTTGCTTGGAGTTGGTTTACTTGTCGGCTATTTTATAGCACGGTAGGTGAAGTAGTTGGGTGAAAAGAAAGATAAATCTAAGAAAACGACTGCATTAAAAGCAGACGAGATCGGATCCATAAATCGAAAATTCGATGCGGATACTGTGCAGAGAAAAGAATTTGGTCGGTCATCTTGGATGGCGTTATTAGTTCCAGCTGTCGGAACCTTTGCAGTTTTTAGTTCATTACTTTTGAATATAGTTCGAACATATAAAAAGCATGGTTGGCCAGAAGATATGTTTAAAAATAGAGATCTGGTCATTGTAGCCATCCCAGCATTATTAATTGGTTTTGCTACTTTAGAAGCCATGGAAATTTTAGATACTGAGCGTGAGGCATAATGGTTCAAATCGACGATGATGGATTAACAGCCATAGTCGGAATAGCAGTATTTATTACTTTTATGTTAGAGAATTGGGTTAACCATTCAGTAGCTGAGGCGGATGAAACAGATACTAATTTATTAAAAGCATTAGTTACGCCGCCACCCGCAACTGTTTTCGCTGGTATGGCCGTAGTTACGCTTATTTTTAGCATTATCGGAGCTTGGTTATCAGATGAAATGGTGGACAGAGTAGTTGCGTCACCTGCATATGTAGGCGAACAACAGTAGTATTACATACTAAGAGTGCCTTAGATCAATATGGTTCCAGAAGATAGTTGGATAAATTATTTACGCGCCCAGCGTGAGAAATTTTTAGCGACTCGTCGACATGGATTAGGAACTGATTATTTTTATGATACTAGTTCGTGGGACAAAGTTCTTGAACAAGAATGGCAAACATTTCAACAAACTTTAACACCTATTAGGGATCCATCTAATCGTCCAATTAATATAGAAGAACTTATGGAATCTATCCCTACCCCCGAGATTATTGAGAAGCTTCAAGTAGGTGAAGATATATTGGATCTATACTACTTTGAAGATTTCCAGATGTTGGCGAACCAAGGAATATTTAGAGAAAGACACTTTTTAATTGATAAAGGGAGAAAATGGGAGAAAAAGGCTATTGAATTAGTTACACAATATGGTTATCAACATATAGGATATTACAAAGAATATTTAGAATTTATGGAGGCTAGAAAATGAATCAAGACGATGTTGAACTTTTATCCAATCCTAAATTTATTAGTTCTAATCAAATGCTAGTAGTTATTTTTACTATAGCTGTTGTTTTACAGAGTATTTCATATTTTATTCCACCAAGCAACTGGTTGAACTGGCAATTATTAGTTTTTATTACTAGCACTAATTTAGGTGCGGTGATTTTAGCTATTCAGGCCCAGAGATCTGCCGACGATATTGGAGAAGTTCAGCGTAGAATATTTACTCCAGAATTTTACAAATCTATGAACTCTATATCCAAAATACATGGATTGATTGAAGATGAAGCAGAAATTCAAGGACACAGCCTAGATGATGAATTAAATGATATGGCTCCAAAAATATATGGGTTAACTAGAGCTTATTTAGATGTCCGAGCTAAAGAGGAAGGAATAATTCCTCCAGATCCAGTAGTAGAAAAACCTCCCCAATCTTATGAGGATGAGGATTTGTTTCAATGAATCGTAGAGGATGTTTTGAAAGGAATGTTTTAAGTAGTAGGACAGCGGAGTAATTATTATAACAAGGTGAACTGATTATGGCAAACCAAGACCCACAACCAGAGATTTATACTACCACGCACACATTCGATGCGTCCGGTGGAACGATCGCTGCTTTTACTAGCTCGACTATATCTATCTTTACTAATCAAGCAAATAACGAAGAAGTAAGATTATACGCAATTGCAGTAGAAGTTCAGGATGATACTACCGGAGCTGCAGCCACAACTGCATATGATTTCGCCGTCACAATTGGTGTAGGACCAAACAACGTTCCATCAAATTCTTTTGATGTCGGTTGGCTACATAATAACATTGCTAACGGTGGACAAGTATTAGCTTTCTCCTCTCCAGTTCTTGCTTTATTCCAGCAACCACTACAAATCACAGTTACTAATAACACAGCGATTGCTGCTCCATTAGAGAGATCCGTTAAGGTCACACTAATCGGTGAATTAGCTATCCAGAAGATTGCGGCTCGATACTAATAGTAGTCGATATCTTTTAGCAGAACCTTTAACTAGCGGCGGTGCGTAAGCATTATTAGGTTTAATTATGATTAGGAGGCAAGCATACGAATGGCGCAATGTAGTTCCAGCTGCTGAAACCAGTAATTATGTTCTGGGACATCCAATAATTGATCCATCAGCAGGGGCTCGTTGTCCGGCGATTCCAGCTAGAGTTCCAATAGATATCTTTACTGGAGGATACGGAAATAATATTGATTCGACTGCTGATCTTAGAGCTACACAATTTATTATAATAGATTCTATAGCTGGCTGGGATGGAACTAAAGTAGGGATCCCTGGTGGTGGTAATGGTAAACAATCTGCTTTCGTTGCAATTCGTGTTGGAACCACAAGATATTTTGTTAATGCTGATGGAACATTTCAACCAGGATTACCTACCGCAGTAGTGCCATTTCCAGATACATTAGGATCGGCCGCTGGCATAGACTCAGTATTTACATTTGGAGATTTTAAGGATGGTTTACCTACTCCAGTTTATATTTTACCAGGACAAACTTGGGGAATAGAATTTTATTTACCTGACGGATCACCAGCTTATACTGCTGAAAATGATTACGAGATCCACCGAGCATTTGTAAAATATTTATTATTAGAAGATAGTGATATGCTAATAGCTATGCAATTACTATCCGACGGGATCCCAGTAACTGTAGAAAATATAAATAAATATAGGAGATCTTTAATTCGACAACAACTTTATTTAGATAGCACAATCCCACTTTCTCAAGGAACCAGGAGGCTTTCTTGATGGGAGTTAGAAAGCAATTATATGAATGGACTCTCAAGGGTAATGGAACATTTAATTCGGATGATTATCCGAAGCCAGGGGAAGAAGTATCTATTTTTACTGGAGGATACGGAAATAATGTTACGGAAGCTAATTTAGTTCGAGAAGCTAATTTTGTAGTTATTCATCAGTTTGCTTCAACACCTGGAGTTATAGTTCCTAATGTTGCCGGAAACTTTGTGCCCACAGGAATAGTTACAGGAGTTAATTTAACAGGATGGGTTCCTAATAGTTTCGTGCAAGTATTTTTAGATACGACTGGTTATTATCAAGATCCTCAAAATGTTTTCTCTGGTGGTATTTCTGGAGAAGCAACACCCTATCCAGCTACTGCAGCAGTTAGACCAGATAATTATCAATTATCTCCTCCAGTTTATATTTTACCTGATCAGACATGGGATATCAGAGTAACATTCATGAATGATTTGGCTGCTTTTATGGCTGGTGAAGGTTTAACCACGATCCCAGAAACTACGATTTTAGGCAGGGTTTTTGTGCAATATTGGTTATTTGATGGATCCGACGCATTGATCGCAAATAATTTATTAGATTATGGAATTGATGTAACCGTGGACAATGTGGAATGGTTTCGCAGACATTTACTAATGCGTCAAGGATTAGATGAGGAAACCTGGAAAGAATATTTAGAATTAGCAGAAGCATATAGGATGATGGAAGAAGCCCGAGATGACTATCTTGTATGACATCAACAGTATTAAATAGTCGTAAGGAGTAAGAATTATCATGAGTTCACCCAATGAGGCTCAAAGAGATTTGAAGCGTCCTTATCGTAAGAAGGCGTTTCAGACAGGCTATACCCAAGCTGGAGAGGCAGTAGCCGCATATCCACCTCCACCTTCTTCGTATGGAACTACTGAGAGAGCGGGCACAAAAGTTATCCGTCCAGGTCAAGATCCCGCTACATTCGATAGACAAGTTAGACCAGCGGTCGAGTATGCAGATAGATCAAAATTATTAGATTTTGCATCTTATCCATGGCATTTAGTTCCTAAGCCAAATTCAGCAAACGTTACTATTCGTCAATTATATAATTTCGCTACAGGTGCAGCTTATAACTTAGCAAACGGAGAATATCTAGATGCATTAGTTTTGAATGTATCAGATACATATGGTTCAGATTCATGGACAGATATCTCGGCAAACGGGGTTTTTCAACCTACGCCTACTGCATTCACAGGCGAAGCTCCATCCCCTCGTGTGCGTTCTCTTCCCACTACTGCGGCAAGACCAGTGAGGGCTTCTACTAATAATCGTTCAAATTCTGGCACACCCTTCTCAACAGATACAGTTACCGCTACAAGCGCAACGATAGGAAGAACACTAAATACTACTGCTGGAAACAAAGGTGATTATTATCATATCGCTTCATTCGGTCACACCGAAGCATCGGCTATTGCTGGTATCAGATATCAACTGTGGATCGACGGTCAATTATACCAAGAATGGGGTGATTTCCAATGGTCTGCAATTATTCCAAAAATTGATCAATGGCACTTTGAACTACCTCTAGTTGTTACTCAACAAATAGTTTTCCGAGTCCTAAATGACTCCGCTGGAGCATTAGCTACTGGATCTGTTGAGGGTTGTTTTTCTGGTTGGACTGAGCAAAGAGATTACTATCAAGACATAGGCCGCGAACAAAGCACGAATGTCGGCACTTCGCCATCCTGATAATACTTCACAGTATTATTAAATAGCAGGGCATCCCAATATATAGTAGAGTGGTAACTCACTGTATAGTAATTTTAAGTAGTAAAAGGATGTGTATGATAGTATGGCGGGAATAATTTCCAATAAGTATACCGGAACGGATTCTGCCAGTCCATTATCTTGGGGATTAGTTGTTAAAGAAGTCGACGGTATTCCTACTGTTGGAAATGTTAATACAATCATAGTTTCTAATGGAACTTTAACTGATAATGGAGGCGGAGTAGTCACCCTTCTCACCGGCGGAGGTGGTGGTGGAGGTATTCCTAGCGGACCTCAATATGCCGTTCAACTCAACGATGGGGCTGGAAATTTTATTGGATCAGCGGATTATACCTATAATTATACAGCTTTTGAACTAACTGTTAATGGTAAAATTATAATGAATAACATCATTGAAGATTCTACTGGTATTGATTTTTCACCCGTCGCCGCCAATCCAGGAACTACTGCTGCAGTTACATTGTGGTCTAATTCTACAGATTCTAATAATCTTTACTATGGAGCTAACGCTGTATTAAATGATGCTAGCACTTTTACTTTATTTGATATAGAAGATGATACAACAGCTACCATTACAATTTCTAGATTTGATAATTTAGAAATGTCTGGAGGAACTGGTATCTCAACGGCATTGGTAGCAGGTCCAGAATTAATTTTAACTAATACTGGTGTAACCTCGATCGTAGCTGGAACTGGAATTACTATTTCAGGAGCTACGGGAGCTGTAACTATAAATTCTTCTACTACTGGAACGGTAACTTCTGTAGCCACAGCCAATTCTACTTTTGTGAATTTAGCTGGGGGCACGATCACAACTACTGGAACACTAACTGCATCATTAAGTGCTACTGGCACTGCTGATGCTACCACATTCTTAAGAGGAGATAATACTTGGGCAGTTCCAGGATCTGGATTGACTACATTTACTGTTTCCGGTGATGCGGGTCCATCACAAACGATCGCAGATGGAGATAATCTCCAAATATTAGGAAGCACTGTTGCAGGATCCGGAGCAGACCTCGCGGGGGTCTTGGATACAGCATCAGCCGCTGGAGATCTTTTATATGTCGAAACACGAGCTATGAGTGGTGCTACTGGAGTTGCAGATGGAGCAACAGGTTTTGCACCAAAAGCATTAACAGGAGAGCAAGAGTATTATTTAGCTGGGGATGCAACTTGGAAAGTTCTTCCAATAAATTATTCATGGACAGTCAGTGATGGAACTACTACGGATATTATTAGTGACGGCGAGACAGTTCAATTTCAAGGAACTGCAACTCAATTAGTGGCTACTGTTGCAGCAGGGACACCAGCATTAGTTACTTATGCATTAGTTAATGTAAATACTTCTGGATCAGGATCCTATGCGTTCCCATCTAATATTACTGTTGATCTGCAAGGAAGAATTACTGCTATTACTGCGGGTGGAGCTCCAGGCAGTGGAACGGTTACTTCAATTACTTTCTCAGATAGTGCAAACACAGATACAATTACAACTGCGGGAACAATAGAAATCGTAGGTGGAACAGCTATTGATTCAACCTTAAATCCAGCCACGGGCATATTTACTATTACTAGCACAGGTGTTAATTCTCTTGCTAATGTTGGAGGAACATATGCGCTCACAGGCCCAAGTTATATTATACCTTCTGCCGCTACTGGAGCAGGAATAGATTTAGAATTAACCACTACTGGTGTAGCTGCAGGATCATATACTGCAACTAATCTCACAGTTGATGCTTACGGAAGATTATCTGCTGCTTCTGATGGATCTGCTTCGATCGTAAATACTAAATTCTATATTGAGGATGACGCAGCTAATAATGAATTAGTTTCTACTAACGATACCATTTTATTAAAAGAAGGATTAGGCGGAGTTTCCGTTGTTGTGAGTAATCCTGATACAGTAACATTTGGATTAGATACTACGGGTGTTGTCGCTGGGTCATATATTGCAGCAGATATTACCGTTGATGCATACGGAAGATTATCTTCTGCTGCACAAGGAACACAATTTAGTGGTGGGGCAAATGTAGGAATAGTTCCTACAGCTGTAGCTGCCGCTAATAATACATATTTAGAAAAAGATGGAACTTGGACGGATCCATTAGCTGGTTTAGCTGCGGGAAATGGAATTTCTTTTGCAGCACCCACAATTTCTGTTAATCTCACCGCCAATACGGGGTTACAATTTAATCTCGGAACTACTGCACTAGAAGGAATAACTTTTACTACTGCAAATATAGGAATGGTTCCAGCACCAGGCGCAATTAATAATTTCTTTTTAAGAGATGACGGAACTTGGGTAGCGGTTGGAGGATCTGGAACAGTAACTTCAGTAGCCACAGCTAATTCTACTTTCGTGAGTATAACGGGTGGTCCGATAACAACCACTGGAACATTAACTGCTAGCCTATCAGCTAGCGGAACTGCGAGCGCGGCCACATTCTTAAGAGGAGATAACACTTGGTCTACTCCAGCAGGTGGATTCTCTAATTTCGATATATCTGATGGAGTTACTACTGAAACAATTAATTCTACAGATACAATTACATTTACAGGTGGCACTGCGCTAACAAGTGCAGTTTCGGCAGTAGATACCGTAACTTATAATTTAGATAACACAGCAGTAACTCCTGCAAGTTACACATATGGTTCATTTACTGTTGATCAGCAAGGCCGACTAACTGCAGCCAGCTCAGGCGCGGCCCCTGGAACAATGAGTTCCTGGGACTTATCTGGTGATGGTGGACCAAACCAAACAATTTCAAATACTGATGTAGTAGATATAGCAGGTGGAACTGGAATTACTACAACTGCAAGTGCAACCGATACTTTAACAGTTGCTTTAGACAATACCGTAGTGACTCCAGGATCGTATACATATTCAAGTATCACCGTTGATCAACAAGGGCGGCTTACATCGGCTAGCTCAGGCGCAGCCCCTGGAACAATGAGTTCATTTACTGCTGCAGGTTCATCCGGTTCATCACAGACCATTAGTGATGGAGATACATTAACAATAGCACAAGGAACTGGTATAACATCTGTTGCTTCCGCTATCGATACCATTACAATTACTAACACAGGAGTTACTTCAATAGTAGCGGGAACAAATGTTAGCATTTCAGGAGGAACTGGAGCAGTTACAATAAGTTCAACGGATCAATTTACGGGAACGGTAACCTCAGTAGCAACTAGTTCAGGCACTTTCGTAAACGTAACAGGGGGAACAATCACTACAACTGGAACGATCACTGGAGATTTGTCAGCAACAGGAGTCCCCAGTGCTACTACTTTCTTAAGGGGTGACAATACTTGGGCGAGCCCAGCAGGTTCATTTACTTTTGATGCAACCGGTTCATCTGGCACTACTGAGACAATTAGTAGTGGAGATACATTAACAATTGCTCAAGGAACTGGTATAACATCTGTTGCTTCCGCTATCGATACCATTACAATTACTAACACATTACCATTCAATAGTCTAACATTAGCAGGTGATGGAGGAATATCACAAACAATTACTGATGGTAACACTATTACGATTTCTGGAGGCACAGCAATAACTACTACTGCGAGTGCCACAGATACAGTAACAATTGCACTAGACAACACAGCAGTAACTCCGGCCACTTATACATATTCAACAATAACAGTGGATCAACAGGGTAGGCTAACTAGTGCATCTTCAGGATCTGCTCCAGGAACTATGAGTAATTTTATAATTTCCGATGGTGTAGCTACACAGACGGTGGTGAACGGAGATACAATTACATTTACAGGTGGCACTGCACTAACAAGTGCAGTTACCGCTATCGATACGGTTACATTTAATTTAGATAACACAGCCGTTACCCCTGCTGCTTACGGATCGGCTACAGCCGTTCCATCATTTACAGTTGATCAGCAAGGAAGATTAACTGCGGCGGCCGACGTATCAATAACATATCCAACAGTCGTCGATGATTTAACTGGAACCACACCAATTAATGTTAGCGCATCTACAGGATCAATTACTATTTCATCCGATGCATACACAGGAACTACTGGAATAGGTTATGTTCCCACTGGAGGATCCGCCACAACGTTCTTAAGAGGAGATGGAAATTGGGTAATACCTACTGCTGGAAGCTATAACTTTGATATTGCAGGTGACACAGGAGTCGGTTCTACAATTGCTAGTGGTGATACAGTAACCATAAATGCGGCGGCCACAGGATTATCTTTCGCTGCAGCAGCTGATACATTTACACTCTCTGGAACTTTGGATGTAGATCATGGAGGAACTGGACAAACTAGTTATACTGATGGACAATTACTAATTGGAAATACTATTGGAAATACATTAGCAAAGGGAACATTGACTGCTGGCACAGGTATTGGTATTGTTAATGCCGGAGGATCAATTACTATTTCTAATTCTTCGCCTGGAGGATCTACTACTTTCGATATAACAGATGGAGTAACCACTGAAACTATATCCGATGGAGATACTCTTACATTTACTGCTGGAACTGGGATCACAGCAGCAGTGAGCGCAATAGATACATTAACTATTACTAATTCAGGAGTTACATCAGCCGTAGCCGGAGCTGGAATTTCAGTTTCAGGGGCTACTGGTGCAGTAACGATAGCGAATACAGGTGTAACGTCGATAGTGGCGGGAACAAATATAAGTATTTCTGGAGGCACCGGTGCGGTAACAATAAATTCATCAGATCAATTTACTGGAACGGTAACTTCAGTTGCATTAGCAGCCCCCTCTGCTTTTACTGTTACTGGATCCCCAGTAACAACTGCTGGAACATTAACTTTTGCCGGAGCTGGAACTATTTCTCAAGTAGTTCTCGGAGATGGAACATTAGGAACATTGCCTACTGGAACTATGAGTTCATTTAATTTAATAGGAGATACGGGCACAACGGAAGTAATTTCTGATGGAGATTCAGTAGATATAGCTGGCGGCACTGGAATTAGCACTGTTGCTAGTGCAACCGATACAGTTACAATTAATCTAGACAACACCGCAGTAACTCCAGCAAGTTATACTTACGCTTCCATCACAGTAGATCAACAGGGAAGATTAACTGGTGCAAGTTCGGGAGCAAGTCCTGGAACAATGGATGATTTCTTACTCGCAGGTGATACTGGTCCAACCCAAACGATCTCGGATGGGAATACTTTAACTGTCGCTGGCGGCACTGCTCTTTCCTCAGTAGCCAGCGCAACTGATACGGTTACACTTAATCTCGACAATACGGCTGTTGTTGCTGCAGCCTATGGAGATGCAACCAATGTGCCAGCATTTACTGTGGACGCACAAGGTAGACTCACTGCGGCGGCCGATGTAGCAATCACATTCCCGTTTAGTAGTTTTGATATCGCCACAACTCCAGCTACAGTAACACAAACTATTGCTGATGGTAATACATTAACTTTTGCTTCAGGAACATTCATCACTCAAACAGTGGCCGCAACAGATACAGTTACAGGAGATCTTTCTGCAACAGGAACACCTTCTGCTTCGACTTTCTTAAGAGGGGACAATACGTGGGCAAGCCCCGCAGGTTCATTTACTTTTGATGTAACTGGTTCAAGTGGAACTACTGAGACAATTAGTAGTGGAGATACATTAACGATAGCACAAGGAACAGGTATCACGGCTGTTTCATCGAATCCCGATACAGTTACAATTACCAATACATTACCATTCAACAGCCTAACATTGGCTGGAGACTCTGGAACTCAAACAATTGTGGACGGAGAGACAATTACCATTGCGGGCGGCACAGGATTAACTACTGTTGCAGCCGCCACTGATACAGTTACAGTTACATTAGACAATACCGCTGTCACTCCCGCAACTTATACTTATTCAACCGTAACGGTGGATCAACAAGGTAGAATAACGAGTGCATCTTCAGGATCCGCACCAGGAACTATGGATGACTTTATAATTTCCGATGGATCTACCACTCAGACGATCGCAGACGGTGATACATTATTATTTAGTGCTGGAACCGGTATCACAGCAGTGGTCAGTGCAACAGATACATTAACTATTACAAACACAGGAGTTACATCAGCCGTAGCCGGAACTGGAATTTCAGTTTCAGGGGCTACTGGTGCAGTAACCATAGGGAATACAGGAGTTACTTCAATAGTGGCGGGAACTAATGTTAGTATTTCAGGAGCCACTGGAGCGGTTACCATAAATTCAACTGATCAATTTACTGGAACGGTTACTTCAGTCGCTACCAGCTCAGGAACATTCGTGGATGTAACAGGTGGACCTATTACGACTACTGGAACGATAACAGGAGATTTATCTGCTACTGGAACTCCCTCTGCTACAACATTCTTGCGAGGAGATAATACTTGGGACACTCCAGCAGGATCCTTTAGCGACTTTATCTTAGCGGGAGATTCCGGAACACAAACAATAGCGGATGGAGATACATTAACTATTGCGGGCGGCACAGGATTAACTAGTGTGGTAGCCGCCACAGATACGGCAACAATTAATTTAGATAACACAGCAGTTACCCCCGCTACTTATGGAGATGCAACAAATGTGGCCTCATTTACTGTCGATCAGCAAGGTAGGTTAACTGCTGCGTCTGATGTAGCAATAACATTCCCAACAGTGGTCACTGATTTGACTGCAACTACTCCAATTAATGTAGATGTGGCTACAGGATCAGTTACGATTTCATCCGATGTATATGCTGGAACAACCGTTGTAGGTTATGTTCCCACAGGAGGATCTGCTGTTACATATCTAAGAGGAGATGGAAGCTGGGTAAATCCTCCAGGAGCCTTACCATTCAATGATCTAACATTAGCGGCAGATACAGGAGTTTCTGAAACAGTAGTTGATGGGGACACAATAACATTTGCGGGTGGAACAGGACTTGCAAGTGTAGTTTCCGCTACTGATACGATTACATATAATATAGATTATGTAGGAACGGATAACTATATTTTGGTTGCTGCTACTGATACTTCATTGATTGGTGCTGACTCTATGGCTTTCAGCGATTCGGCCGACTCAGATACAGTAAAGGACATCGTAATTAGCAACATTCCTCTTAGCGTCTTTAATAATGATGCAGGTTGGACAGCAAATGCTGGAACCGTAACTTCAGTCGCTTTAGCCCTTCCCGCCGAATTTACAATCTCAGGATCTCCAGTAACAACTTCTGGAACATTAACTGGAGCCTGGGATACTCAGGCAGCTAATACAGTATTCGCTGGACCAACAACTGGAGCAGCCGCAACTCCCGCATTCCGATCCTTAGTCGCCGCAGATATTCCAACTCACGATTCACCATTAACTGCAACATATGTAGGATATGGTTCAGCAGGTGGAGCATTAACAGGAACTGATAATTATACATGGACAAATGCGAGCAACTTACTTACATTAGGTGCTGCTGCCGGAACAGCTACCATTACTGCTGCAGACGGATCAGCCAGCGCAGGTGCAGCCTTAACATTAACTGCTGGAGATGGTGTCGGCACCGATCAAGACGGTGGAACTATTACTTTAACTCCTGGAGCATTAACTGGAACTGGAACGAAAGGTTCATTAGTATTAGACTATTCGACATACCCGGCTGCCGAGGCATCCTCATCTGGAGATGTCTTATCCTCCGATGGAGCAGGGGCTCTTGCATGGATAACACCTGCTGGCGGATCTATGAGCAGCTTTATAATTTCTGATGGATCCACAACAGAAACCATAGTTGATGGTAACACTATAACCTTCACAGGGGGAACTGGAATTGGCACAGTTGTTAGTGCTACTGATACATTAACCATATCTAATACAGGAGTTACTTCCAATGTAGCCGGAACTGGAATTTCAGTTTCAGGGGCTACTGGTGCAGTAACCATAGGGAATACTGGAGTGACCTCAATAGTAGCGGGAACAAATGTTAGTATTTCTGGAGCTACTGGTGCTGTAACAATAAATTCAACAGATCAATTTACTGGAACTGTAACCTCAGTAGCAACCAGTTCAGGAACATTCGTAGACATAACTGGAGGAACAATTACTGCAACTGGAACGATTACTGGTGATTTATCTGCAACAGGAACTGCTGATGCTACCACATTCTTGCGAGGAGACAATTCTTGGGCGACCCCTGCAGGTTCAGGTGGAACCGTAACTTCTATCGATGTTTCAGGAGGAACTACAGGATTAACGACTTCTGGTGGTCCAATCACTACTTCCGGAACAATAACTTTAGCCGGAACACTCGTAGTCGCCAATGGAGGAACGGGTGCAACCACATTAACTGATGGTGGAATATTATTAGGATCTGGAGTCGGAGCGATAACTGCCACTGCGGCACCCATAAATGGACAATTATTAATTGGATCCACAGGATTAGATCCCGCCCTATCTACATTAACTGCTGGCACAGGAATTAGTATTGCTAATGCCGCTGGTGGAATTACTATTACCAATTCATCACTAGGAGGGTATACTTTCATTATATCTGATGGAATCACCACGCAAACTATTAATGATGGAAATACTGTGACATTTAATGATGGAACGTTTATAGATCTTACTGTATCGGCTACAGATAATGTAACTGCTGATCTGTCTGCTACTGGAACTCCCTCTGCTACAACATACTTAAGAGGAGATAACACTTGGGCCTCACTTCCAGGCTCCACTGCGGCCTTAACTGCAACCTATGTAGGATATGGTTCTGGAGCTAACTTATTAACTGGATCTTCTAACTTCACTTGGACTGATGCAACTGGAATTCTTGATATCGAGGCTTCTGGTGCTGGTGGTGTTTCCACAATAATTTCTGCAGATTCATTAGTTATACAGGGAGGATCCGGCGTTACCGCTACTCAAGCCATCGATATAGTTCTTGATGGTGGGGGCACAAATAACTTAAAGATCGACACAGATTTGGCTGCACCCGCTTCTACTTGGGATTTGGTGCAAATTGGATATTATAGCAACTTCGATGCTGGATGGTCTTGGAACATTATGAACGAAATGACTCTTAACGCTCCCTATGCGACCAATGCTACTGAGGGTCAGACATTTAACTTAATGGTTCAAGGTAGAGGAACAGGTTTTGAACCGGCTCGTATTGGATTCTCACAAGATAGAGTAAATCAGACGTTCGTGTATCTAGTAGGTCAAGAATCTACCAATAATGCCGGAGGCAATCGCCAAGAAATGTGGTATGGAGGGGCTTCAAGATTAGCTACTGGTGGTGCAGGTGTATTAGATGAACCATTCGTTCCCGCACTCAAACAATATATGCAGCAGTGGACTGCTGGAGCCGTGATTTGGGATACCCCCACTGCAGGAGTCGGAGAAGGACCTATATGGTGGGGTGACGATGGCGGAGGCGGAGCATCTGCTACTGTAGCCGTAAACTATTATCAAAGACAACAAATTTTCAATCACGAAGTAGGGACTCTTGTATTAGATTATGATACATATGCTGGATCAGTTGTTTTTGGTAATGCTGGAACTATTTTTGAACTACCACAAACCTACACTACACTGGGAGACACTTATGAAATCTTTATTAGTCCATTAACTGCTGGAACTATAACAATTAATCCAGGAACAGCATTAGGAGGAGAAATAGATGGTCAGGGAATAGGAACACCTATAACTATTGGTGTAGGGAGCCCTACTGCAACGAGAGGAGTTAAATTAATTTGTATTGGAGGAACCGCCGGACCACAAGGAATCGCGTGGGCAATCATCACGACGGCATAATGGAGGAAGTAAGGAGGGTCTTGAAACCAAAGGTTTATGGAAAGTGGTTTTATATAACAAAGAAGGATATTAAAAGGTGAGAATATGGCAGGGATAAGGACAAATCGATATACTGGATCTGATTCAGGAGCTAGCGGGTTGCGTATACTAGAATTGGACGGCACCCCAGATGTCCAACCAGTCACTACAATTTATGTTTCAAATGGAACTCTCACAGACAATGGTGGAGGGGTGGTAACTTTAACAACCGGGGGTGGCGGTGGCGGTTCACTAACAGTTACTGACGGAGTTACTTCTGTTGGAGCTACAACTACATTAACTTTCTTATCTGGAGCTACTGTAGCATCTGGTGGTGCTGGGTTAGCAAATGTTACCATTACTGCTGGTGGTGGTGGAACGATTACAGGAACGGCTACAGCAGGTTTAGTATCTTATGGTAGTGCTCCAAATGCTATCACAGAGGAAGCCGCCTTTGCTTATGACGATACAACAGATATACTTTCCGTTCCTACCATAGATTTCGGCACATCAGGATCAAGACAATTAAATTCTAATACAGTAACTGCTGCTACTGGAGCTTCCATATCCGCATCCTCTTTTGATGGCACCGTCTTTAGATCGTGCAAATATACTGTTCAAATCACTAATGTGACTACCAGTGAGTATCAACAGACAGAACTTTTGGCCATTCATAATGGAACGAATCTTTATATAACAGTGTA